>Ga0206909_1177_pt1 | contig 11248 bp, 12 predicted proteins | sample Alteio_BWOrgHeat_76_FD_152943 | JGI IMG/M metagenome (GOLD analysis project Ga0206909, IMG submission 152943) | Enriched cells from forest soil in Barre Woods Harvard Forest LTER site, Petersham, Massachusetts, United States -... | ecosystem: Environmental > Terrestrial > Soil > Temperate forest >...
TATATCGGCGTATGAGAGTTATAGTTTCTAACGCCTTCCAATAAATTATGACCTTCTGCAATTGATCTCGCCAAAATCCAGGTGCCGACTCTAATGTTCAAGCAGGGGTTGTACAGCACATCATGCGGTGTGATATGGTATTTGTATAATTCCGGCCACCAGCTTGTATTAACCTGCATAGGTCCCAGGTCAACGCTACCGTTTTTATTTTTGCTCGATAATCCAACTTTCCCGCGCTCGACATTTAATATAGAGATGATAAGTTTTATGGGAACTCTAAATTCCTGGGCGCTCTGAGTTATACAGCTGAGACTTGCATCTGAAACAAACAAGGGGATCATATTTTATGTTTCGTTTTAAGTTATTTGAGGTTTGGGTAAAAAAGTAAACTCAATTTCTTTGTGTAAAATTCTGTGCGGTATTTCACCCATCAGTTTCCTGGCTTTTTCTGCTTTATCATTGTTTTCAACAATGTCTTTGCGTGTTAGCTCAGTGCTATGCCAATTGAGTGGTATCCGAAATGTCTTTTGAATTTGCTGAATAAGTTTGATGTGCTTGAGGTTTCCTTTGGGTATTACGCCAATGCGCTTCATGGTAAAAAGCTGTCTGTTCACATAATCAAACTGCTCAATAAGCTTCGCGCCCATATAGGCAAAAGGTGTTGCAAATTGTAGACTTTCCAGAACCGGATGAGGGTTTCTGAACAATTCGACCTGAAATCCGCGCAGGTTATCAAGCTGGGCTTGAAACACATCTTCATAGTTTTGCAGTTGTTCTTTTGCATTTTCAATCTGATCATAGGATTTTAATAAAAACCATTCAGCATAAGGATCATCCATTTTTACAGCATTCCAGAGATTTTTTATAAGCTTTGCATATTGCAGCAATCCCAGCCGTCCATGCTTCCATTCTCCGCTAAACAGGCTTTGCGCAATTTTAGTGTGCAGCAATAATATTTGTTCGCTGATCATGTAATCATGGTTTATTGGCACATTCATTGCTTTACTCTATGCAATATCAGGTTGAAATTCATCTCTGTGAGGATGGGATAACCATTTGTTATTCAGATATTGATTTCCAATGACAATGCCTTCAAGCAGTTTTCTATTCTCAAACAGCTTATGGCGGTATTTTTGATAATATTGATTATTTGCAGTCACCAGGTATGGGTTGATTATTTGCACAAGATTGTCGATGGATTTTACCTGAAAATTCTCTGTAAATTCCTGTAAGCGTGATTTTGTAATAAACAAGCCTGCATGAACGCGCAGAATGTTATCAATATCCTGTTCTTGTTTTGTTTCAAGAAAATCCAAAAGTTTTTTGAATAAATTTTCTGAGTTTTCTGTATTTTTTGGGTTTTCTTTATTTTCTTCTTTTTTTTTCTGATGGGATTTTTTAATATTTTCATCAGATTTAGAAGATTTTTTATCTATATGTTAAAATGCCAAAAAACCCTTATCACACGGGTGTTTCAGAGGTTTTCGTTCAAGCACTATGTAATATTGAATTTCATAGAAACTTCGTTTGAAAAAAACGCCGTTAAGCCTTATGGCATAAGGGTTTAATGGGTTTTCGTTCAGGCACTATTTAATAGCGGGAGGTGCTGCTTTATTCATTTCCAAATACTTCTGGATACTTTCGCAAATTTCTCATTCATTGGAAAACTAAGGGACAAAAACAACGGATATGGAACAAATTTAAAATAGCGATTTGTCCCGCAGTCAAAAATGCAAGTCCCTTGATTTGTAAGGCTTTCAGAGCCATGGGACAAAAGGGACAAGCAAAAAAGGCAATCTGAAAACTCTTCATTATAATTTTATGGAAAGACTCAACGCCCCTTCTCATTCTTCGACACATCAATTTTTTATTTTCTGAAGTTTTTGCTAAGTACTTGATTTATATGGTGGGTCGTGTGCGAATCGAACGCACGACCAGCGGATTAAAAGTCCGATGCTCTACCGACTGAGCTAACGACCCACAGGTTTGAAACAACAATGATACTGATTTGTGTAAAAAATCGCAAGTCTATATCCAGGGCTGTCCCATTAAAAACTCTGTTTTAAAATGAATTCAAACATTGTGATTGTATTTCCTTAATTTCATTTGATTTATCATCAACTTTTTGCTGCGCTAATACCAATCTTGCGTTTGCTGCAAAAGATAATAAATATATATGGGGACTGAGGTCAGGAAACTACTGGTTGCCTGCCGCATCATTTTGTTGCGCAGACGCATCACCGCCATATTTTTTGCGGAATTTGTTAAGGCGTCCGCCGACATCTGACAATTTCTGTTTGCCAGTATAGAAAGGATGGCATTTGCTGCAAACATCAATGCGCATCTTATCTTTGCTCAAAGCAGATCCTGTCTTGACAACATTACCACAACTACAGGTAAATTCGACTTCATGATAAGCCGGGTGAATATCTTTCTTCATGATGAAAAACCTCTTACTATCTCAAAAGATTCAGTTTATACGATGGTGCAGAGCATTAGCAAGTACCTGAATTTTTTGCTATCAGGGACACTAAAAAAACCTTGCGAATTATCGCGAATAAGTTAAAAATACTAAGATTACTATTTGGATTAATATTTTTAACAGGGAGATGATTTATGTTCCGCACTGAATTACTGGATTTGCTGCATCGTGGTCTGGCTGAAATGGGCCAGCCGTTAGATTGTCAAAAAGAATCACAATTGATTCGTTATATCGAATTGATTTCGCAATGGAATCGCGTATTTAATCTTAGCAGCATTCGTGATACGGATACCATGGTTGCACGCCATCTTCTGGATAGTTTGTCTATCCTGCCTTATATCAAAGGGCGTACGATTATTGATGTGGGTACTGGTGCAGGCCTTCCAGGCATACCGTTATCTATCGCAATGCCAGATCATCATTTTTGTTTGCTGGATAATAATCGTAAAAAAATACAGTTTCTTGAAAAAGTCAGCCAACAGATGTCATTGCGTAATGTTCATATTGTCAATCGTAAAGTAGAAGAGTTTCATGTAGAACCATTATTTGAATCAGTGATTTCCCGTTCTTTTAGTACACTGGGTGATTTTCTGGCTTTAAGTAAACACCTGGTAAAACCAGGTGGACAAATCCTTGCCATGAAGGGCGTTTATCCTTTGACAGAACTACAAGAACTTAATCCTGTATTTAAAGTCATAGATATTCACCCATTGAAAGTGCCTAAATTATCCGCAGAACGTCATGTGGTGGAGTTAATGTATCAGCCCGAGATGGCGGTTGTTTGAGAGTAATTATATACAGAGAAGCAGATTTTTTGCGTAAGTCTTTTAGGGAGTGTTGACATTTGATTTTTGTGAGATAAGGCAATCAAAATTCCCCATTCAGTGGCTTTTGACAAAGCGCCTTTTAAGGCAGCAATATCCTGATTGACTGTACTTGATTTTTTACCTGCGATTAAACGCGCAGAGCGCCGCTTTTCAATCTGCAGGGGACTCAGTTCATCAAGAGGTTTTTGTCCGAATTCAGCATAAAAATTGATTTTTATTCTGGTAGCTGTCTCAATGCCGCGTTTCCGATGAGTTTGTGCCCACAATGTTAAGTCTCCTGCCGCGCCTGTATTCGCATACATAAGTCATTTTTCCGGATGGGTTTACTCTGATTAAAAATCCTGTTAATTTAGTATCACGTACATCATATTGCTTATCAGAAGCCTTTAATTTTGCAATGAGAGAATTACCAATAGAAGTTCGCATAAAATCACCTTCATTCTGGAGTGCAAATGGAGTGCAATTTGAGTGTACAATAATGATGAACCTCAGTGAACAAGAGAAAACAAAAAAATACCTAAAAATTGATAGTCCTCATAATGCTGAGGTCGGTGGTTCGAGTCCATTCATAGCCACCAATAAAATCAAGGGTTTTTGAGATTTTTTTGCAGGGGTCAAGGTTCGCGTCAATACCATAGATAAGATAATTGAAATTCACCTCTGCCAAGTGACGTTAAAAGTTTTTTCATCACTATTATTAGGTGCAATCTTCATGTTAAAAATCTTTCCGTTTACTTGCTATCTGGTCGGAGAAGATAATCTCATTATTCAATGTGCTGAAATATTATTAACCAGGAGCCATTTTATTCTGGGTATTGTTTCAAAACTTGCTGCTGTAAAAGAATGGGCGTATAAAAATCAGATTCCTTATTTCAGTTCGCTTAAATCCGCAAAAGTGAATATGGAAGAATCAAAATTTGATTATTTATTCAGCATTACTGATGATTCTCAATCGATTTCGGGTGAATTAATACGATATCCTCAAAAATTAGCGATTAATTATCATGATTCTCTTTTACCGTGATATGCTGGGATGCATGCGGCATCATGGGCTGTTTTCAATAATGAAAAAACACACGGCATTACCTGGCATGTCATGGCAGAAAAAATTAAAGAATGCGATATTTTAAAACAGGCCAGGATTAAAATAGAGGCCCAGGAAACGACAGCCAGTTTAATCTTAAAATGCCGCCAACAGGCGATGGCCGCTTTCGCAGACCTGGCAGATGAACTTCCAGCAAACCGTCATCAGCGTATTCAACAAAATATGTACATGCGTCGTTATTATTCATCCAACAAGAAACCTGAGGGCAATGGATGGATTAATTGGAATAGCCCCGCGGAAGAAATTGACAGACTTTATAGAGCATTATCTTTTGGAAAATACATAAATCGATTAAGCCTGCCTAAATTTATGTTGGGTGATCAAGTTCGTCATCGATAGATTACAGGTATTAAATGAAAATTCTCAGGCGGCGCCCGGAACCATTGTTGACATATCAACTGATCAATGTTGCGTTTCTACAGCGGCTCAAACAATCTGTTTATTGCAAGTCAGTAATCTTGCAGGACAAATTTATACATTTGAGAAGTTAATTGATTCCAATGGGTTTAAAACGGGCCTTTTTTTGCCAAACCCGGATGAATATCTGCATAAAAAACTGAAAAAACTGAGTGCAATGTATTGTAAGTATGAAGCATTCTGGGTGCAGGAGTTGAATCGATTCAAGCCCGCTGCCATGCCATTTATACCATTGAGTTTATTGGCAGATAATGTGCATACCACAAAATTTAATCAATTATGGACATTTGATTTACCAGAAACACTGTATCAAAAGTTAATGTTTCTTTTTTCATCGAAAGCTTCAATGCCTTATATTTTATTGACAGTCTGGCTGATCTATCTTTATCGATTGGGTAATCAGGTTAATCTGGGTGTATTGGTTAATCGCTATCCGCTTTCAGATCCGCTGATTCCTTTTATAACATCACTGGTACCTTTTTTTACAGGGCTTCATGCTGAAATGAACTTTGAGCAGGCCTTAAAGGCAGTGTTGAGACAATATATCCAGCTTGAAAGGCATCAGACTTACTTGCGGGATATTAAACGGAGATATCCTGAATTGTCTTCACATGCAGGTATTTCACCCATTGCAATACTGGTTTTAGATAATCCTGAGATTGAGTTGGAATCAGCCAGATGTAAAATCAATTCTGCTGTGCTGTTGGTATTTCTTCTGACGGTAAAAAAATAACTTTATTTGTCAATAGCCAGTTGGTAAAAACAAAATTTAATTTTTTGGTCACGCTGAATAAAGCACAGGATCATTTTTATACTTTATTAAGCGCTATTCTTGAAAACAGATATCAGGCGATCTCGAAATTACCACTTTTGACACCGGAAGAGCGTCAGCAGATTTTAATGGACTGGAATCAAACGAATACTGATTACCCTAAAGAAAAGACCTTACATGAATTATTTGAAGAGCAGGTAAAGAAAACGCCGCAGGGCATTGCCGTATTTTGTGAAGATCATTGTCTGACTTACAGTGATTTAAGTCAACAATCAGAAATGATAGCGAGAAGATTGCAGGCAAAGGGAATAAAAGAGGGTGATTATGTTGCCATTCACCTTGAGCGTGGTATTTTAATGATGGCTGTTATATGGGGGATTCTTAAGTCAGGCGCTGCCTATATTCCGATAGATACGGCTTATCCTGTAAAACACGTTGAATTTATCTTAAACAATAGTCATTGTCCATTGGTGATCACAGAGGAAAAATATCAGGAAAAACTACGGAGTTGTTATTTTAGTCATGGTTTTTCCTGCCGGATAAGTGTTGTCAGTGAACAATGGCTGAAGGAAAAAATGGAAAAAAATGCAGAGCAGTCGAATATGTTATTAAAAGGAAATCCTGACACGGTTGCTTATATTATTTATACTTCTGGTACAACCGGCAATCCAAAAGGCATAATCATTTCGCATAAAAGTGTTGTCAATCTGGCAATGGAACATATAAAAAAATTCCAGATAATGGAGGGCAGCAAGGTTTTACAGTTTGCATCGATTAGTTTTGATGCGTCTGTTTCGGAAGTTTTTAGTACGTTTTTAGCGGGAGGCACGTTATTTATTCCACATGGAGGCAAAATACTTGCCGGTCGTTCATTGATGCAATATTTAAACAGACATGAAATCAATGTTGTCACATTGACGCCTTCAGTATTGAATACTTTGACGCACTCAAAAATACATTCCTTAAAAATCCTCGTGACTGCAGGTGAGATATGTCCTATAGAATTGGCGGAAAAATGGAAACAGGAATGTTTATTCATTAATGCCTATGGTCCGACAGAAACAACGGTTTGCGCAACCATGAATATCATATCTGCTCAAAAAAACACTTTTGCAAGTATAGGTAAACCTATAGCGAATACTTCAGTTTATGTGATGGATGATCACTTAAACAATGTACCCATAGGTGTTATCGGTGAATTATATGTTGGTGGTGAGGGTTTATCGCTGGGATATATGAACCATCCGGAATTAACCCGACAAAAATTTATTGATTTTCCCATTGATATTGAAAAAGGGATCACTAAAAAACTCTATAAAACAGGCGATTTGGTACGATGGCTGCCTGATGGAAATCTCGAATATATCGGACGAAGAGATAACCAGGTCAAGATCAGAGGTTTTAGAATAGAATTGGAAGCCGTGGAAGCACACTTGAGGCAGCACGCAAATATTAAAGAGTGTGCGGTAACCGCTCATTATTATAAAAAGTTGGGCAAGTGTTTGATTGCGTATCTGGTCAGCAAAGATCATGAAATTTTGAACAACAATGAGATAAAGGATTTTTTGCGGCAGAGACTTCCTCATTTTATGATTCCGTCTTTTATCATACCATTAAAAGCATTTTCGCTGACTTATAATGGTAAAATCAATTATCAGGAGTTGCCGTTGCCGAATTTTCGCCAGAGTTTTTTGTGTGCGGAGTAGTTTTATATACAAATATAGGAGTATCACATAGTGGGAAATTCCTTTGATATTACTAAACTCAAAAATATACAGAAAGCATTAAGTGAAGCCAAGGAAAAAGCTGAAACGGCATATTATGCAAAATCTGAATTTATTACCAATATGAGTCATGATTTACGTACGCCGTTGACGGGAATCATAGGCATGTCTGAAGCGATTGCGCAGGAAGTTCAGGATAAACATATTAAAAGCTATGCTAAAGACCTGATCAAGGCTGGACAAAGACTTTTAATATTAGCCAACGACATTTTGGAAATTTCTGGTGCAGAGATGAATTCAACGCTTCATCGGGACCGGTTCTTTCATCTTAAAAAGGTATTACAAGAAGCGAAAGAACTCTTTTTGCCTTCATTTATGAATAAAAAATTAGATTTCCAGGTGAAATATGATCCTTACATTCCTTCTGCTTTGTTTGGTAATATGCATTCTATTCAACGTATATTGATTAATTTAATTGGAAATGCCATTAAATTTACTGACAAAGGAAAAGTCATACTGGCTGCAAGACATCTGAAAACAGAGGATGGCAAAATAATTGTTGAATTAAGTGTCGCTGATACAGGTATTGGTATTCCTGAAAACAAACGGGATATTATTTTTGAGCCGTTTAGAAAATTATCCACTTCTTATCAGGGACTTTATAAAGGAAATGGGTTGGGGCTTCATCTTGTGAAAAATTTTGTGGAAAAATTGCAAGGCACCGTTGAGGTACAAAGTGAATTGAAAAAGGGAACAACGTTTGTAGTTGTTATACCTCTGCTGGAAAGAAAACCAACAAAGTCCCCTGCAGTAAAAGAGAAAAACCTGAGCCGCCATGATCTGGAACATCAAATAGAGCCTGGCTTATCTCAAAAATCACCTGCCGCGTCTGATTCTCAAAAAGCAAAATATCGCATATTAGTGGGTGAGGATGATGTTGTAGCCGCAAAGGTGGTATCAAGGTATTTAAAATTGCTTAATTGTGAAGTTGATATTGCCAACTCTGGTAAAGCTGTCCTTCATAAAGTTAAAAAATTTGCATACGATCTTATTTATATGGATATTGGTTTTCCTGATAAAGATGGTTGTCAGGTGACGCAGGAAATACGTTTATGGGAAAAGGAGAAGGGCAGGAAACCTGTCCCTATTGTTGCATTGACAGCACATGCTGGAAAAGAAGAGAAGAAAAAATGTCTGGCATCCGGCATGAATCTGGTGATCAATAAACCCACTTCACAAGCTGCAATAAAGAGGCATATCGATCAATTTTTAATAAACACCCCCAAAAAAAGTGGTTTAATAAAAACCAGATTGCCTGTTATTGACTGGCAGCATGGAGTGAATGCCTATAAAAATCGTGAATTACAGAAAGAACTGCTGAGCATGTTTAAACAAGAGATTCAAGACTGGCTGCCCAATATTCACAAATATTATCAATCCAAAAACTGGAGTGAATTGCAGGCTATTGCCCATAAATTTAAAGGGTCAGCCAGTTTTTGCGGGACACAACGTTTAAGGGCCGCCACCGCAGAATTAAATAAAGCTCTCGTCACGGATAAAAAAAAGGAAGATATCATAAATGCCTGTTTTGATGTTTTTTTATTTGAAGTTGATTGTTTTTTAAAAGCATATCAAAATAATAATTCTGAATGATTAAGAGTGAGCAGTAATTTTATGGAAAAGAAAACGTTTCCGCAGGGTGTCTGGGTGGTGTTTTTTGTGCTGACCTTGCTGATGGTAGGCTCCGCCTCTTTACAGGGCGCGACTGTTTTGTATCTGACCAAAAAACTTCATTTTACTGATGATCATGCTTATTCTCTTTTTGCAGCTTATCACGCTATTCTTTATGCTGTTTGCATATTAGGCGGTTTTCTGGGGCAGCGCTTTCTGACGCAGCAATATGCCGTGATTTTTGGTTTGATGATGGGCTGTCTGGCTTTTTTGAGTCTGGCTGTTCCAACAGAACTTTTTTTATATACAGGCTTAAGTTTAAGTGCTTTAAGTATAGGATTGGTGATGCCCAATATTTATGATCTTCTGGGTAAACTCTATCAAAAAAATGACGCAGGGCGTGACAGTGGTTTTACCATTGCTTATACAGGAATGAATTTAGGCTCGCTGGCCGGTTTTATGTCTGCGGGTTTTGTTATGCACTATTTCGGTTATACGACTGTATTTCTGATCAGTGCAGCCGCTTTTTTGGCGGCGACAATTTACTTTGCCCTCAAAATAACCTTGTTTTCTTTTCAGGAAAAAAAAGTATTCGATATTTCTGCCAATTTTACGTCTGCTCTGGGTATTATTCTCCTGACAGCTGTTATCATTTTCGCGATGCTGCATATCAGTTTTTTTTCAAGAGCATTAATTATAGGCATTGGCGTAGTGATTTTACTGAGTATTTTAATCCTGGCGTATAAAAACCGTAAAACAGATCAGTCAAAATCCCGTAAGCTGGCCATTTTTGTTTTCTTGTCATTCATATCAATCAGTTTTTGGGCATTGTATATGCTGGAACCAACAATGTTGGTGTTGTTCTTTGACAGGAATGTCAACAGAGAAATTGCGGGATTTATTCTTCCCACAGCCAGTATTTTGAGCTTCAATCCTATCTTTATGCTGATATTGGGACCGCTGATGAGTGTCTGGTGGCTGCATCAAAGCAGGCAAAATAAATATACTGCGCCATCGGCTAAATTTTCGGCAGGTATTATTGCACTGGGTTTTGCATTTGCTTTTTTGGCCCTGGGCGTTAAATTTGTGGGTTTACACGGCTATACAGCGTTGATCTGGGTTGTATTATTTTTTGTTTGTTTAAGTATTGGCGAAATAATTATCGCACCAGCGGGTTATGCGATGATAGGGGTTTTGATTGAAGATAACCTGCACAGTGTTGCATTGGGTATATGGCAATTAGTGACAGGTGTAGGTGTGGCAATTTCTGGTGATCTGGCGCAATTGTCCAGTATTTCGAAAGCCGCGTCTTTACCGCCGCAGGCGACAAATCCTGTTTATATGATTGATTTTGTGCTATTTGCCATAGCGGGCATTACCATTGGCTTATTGGCGTTTAGTTTAGTCAGGTTTCAGCGAAAAATGGGGGTTTGAATTGACATGCCGCTGAGAATAGCGCTTGATCTTTCATTTTTTTGTATGCCTTAAGCGCGTCATTTACTTCCCCAGAACGTCAATTTGTGTAAGCCTTTGACTATAGTATTTTGTTAATATATTGATTTATATAAAATAAATTCTCTTTTTGACTCTTTCAAACCCATAAAATCCATTTGTCAGAGCACTTTTTATGGTAGAATGGTTTCAAGTTTAAGGCAAACGCTGGATCCCGGTTCATGGATGGACTTGATTATGGACAACCTTGCAGGGAACGCAGGAATAGCATGGAAAAGCCTTAGGCGGATGTAGGGCGGTATGATAGAAATATCATACCGCTTTTTTTTGCAAATAAGATCAGCTCTCTTTCCTTAATTTTTACACACAAAATTCCATCAATACCTTTAGCAGTATTGCAACCCTTAAAATTTTGTAACTATTCACCCCTTTTTGCCAAAAATCGATTATCTACCCCGTTGTCATACCGCGGCTTGTCCGCGGTATCCAGTAAACATGAATTGTAGAGACAAGGCAATGCCTTGTCTCTACTGTATCCTGCGAATAAATCGCCATATATGACAACGTGGGTGAATAGTTACAAAATTTTAGACATAAAAAAAGCACCAACACCGGTGATGGTGCCGCCGGCGTTGATCTATAACCTTCTGATTATTCAGTCCCACCAAAATGAAAGGGGTACATTTTTGGACTTGTATTTCTCAAAATTTTGAGAAATTTTTTTAATAAAGCTTGCAATTGTGTTTTTTCGTGTTACAATACCCATAAGTCTAAGGCAAACGCTGGATCCCGGTTCAT
>Ga0206909_1163_pt2 | contig 11194 bp, 15 predicted proteins | sample Alteio_BWOrgHeat_76_FD_152943 | JGI IMG/M metagenome (GOLD analysis project Ga0206909, IMG submission 152943) | Enriched cells from forest soil in Barre Woods Harvard Forest LTER site, Petersham, Massachusetts, United States -... | ecosystem: Environmental > Terrestrial > Soil > Temperate forest >...
GATAAAGGTATTCACACGATCACGCGTTCAGGCGAGGATCCGAATTTCTTCAGCTATTTTCTTTTTTGCTTCATTTAAAAAACCGTTGACGGCACGTTTCTGCGCTTCTACCAATTTTTCAACACGCGGTTTCAATTCAAAGAATTGCTCAATATTATCTGCTTTGCCGATTGGCCCTGAAATGATCAGAGGCGTTCTTGCATCATCGATCAATACACTGTCCACTTCATCCACCATTGCATAATGATGTTTGCGCTGCACCATTTCATCAGGGTTATGCACCATGTTGTCTCGCAAATAATCAAAACCAAATTCATTATTTGTTCCGTAAGTAATATCTGCTAAATATGCTTTTCGTCTTTGTGCTGTATTTGGCTGGTGCTTGTCAATGCAATCAACCGTAACGCCGAGCCATTCAAAAATAGTTCCGTTCCATTCGCTGTCGCGGCGTGCGAGATAATCGTTCACCGTTACAATATGAACGCCTTCGCCTGCCAATGCATTCAAATATGCCGGCAAAGTGGAAACAAGTGTTTTCCCTTCACCCGTTGCCATTTCAGCGATCTTTCCTTTGTGCAATACAATGCCGCCGATCAGCTGCACATCATAATGCACCATGTTCCATGTAACCGGCGTTCCTGCTGCGTTCCAGGTATTTTTGAAAACAGATCTTTCGCCATCTATTTTTATATAATCTTTTTGTACGCTTAAATCACGGTCGAGTTGTGTAGCAGTTGAAACCAATTCCGTATTGTCCTTGAAACGGCGTGCTGTTTCTTTCACTACTGCAAAAGCTTCGGGCAATATTTTTTCCAAAGCTTTTTCTATTTCTTTATTGCGGTCTTTTTTCAGCTCGTCCGTTTCGCGGTAAATGACATCGCGAGCCTGCATTTCTTCTTCGGGCAAAGCATCGGCCTCCGCTTGTTTTGCTGTGATCTGCTCATCAATCGTTTTCAAATGGTCTTTGATCCTTTGCCTGAATTCATCCGTTTTTGCACGCAATGCATCGTTCGGCAGGTTTTGGTATTGCTGGTAAAAACCATTGATCTCGGCCACAAGCGGCGTGATCACTTTTACATCTTTTTCGGATTTATTGCCGCCCAATATTTTGTTTAAAAAACCTAACATGATATTTTATTTTTATTTTCTATGCTCCGCAATGTTATGAGCGAAGCTGAAGAATGAACTGATTATTGCACAAAAACAATGCTTTTCCTTTGGTTTAGCCAAAATGACAGCCTTTTTCGCGGAGCGCAAAGGTAATTAATTTGACTGTTGCGAAACGGTATGGAAATTTAATGCCAATCCGCTACTTTTGCAGCCATTAAAAAAGATACGGGAAAACTTGATTCCTGTTTTTGCACTATCGAAATTTATTAGAAAATGGCAGGTCAATTAAAAGAGGTTCGTAACCGAATTCAATCCGTTCAATCAACGCAGCAGATCACAAAGGCGATGAAAATGGTGAGCGCTGCAAAACTCCGCCGCGCGCAGGATTCCATTATCCAGATGCGTCCTTACGCACAGAAACTGCAGGAAATGCTGAGCAATATCGTGAGCAACATTGAAGGCGGCACAAGTTTAAAACTGGCAACGGAAAGAAACATAGAAAAAGTATTGTTAATAGTTATCACCAGCGACCGCGGATTGGCAGGCGCATACAATTCAAATGTGGTAAAACTTGCCAAACAAACCATTGCAGAAAAATACAGCGCACAATTCAAAAAAGGAAATGTGGCTATTTGGAATATCGGTAAAAAAGGTTTTGAAAGCATGTCAAAATCAGGATATAAAACTGATGCAACTTATAAAGATATTTTTCAGCATTTGACCTTTGAAAATGTTCAGGCTGCTGCACAGGCCGCTATGAAAGGTTTTGAGAACGGCGATTTTGATGCAGTGGAAATTATTTACAGCGAATTTAAAAATGCTGCCACGCAGCGTTTTGTGGCAGAACAATTTTTGCCCGTTCCGAAAGTGGCGAAAAAAGCAGGCGCGAAAAAAAAGCAGATTTTATTTTCGAACCAAACAAAGAACAATTGATCGCTGAGTTGATGCCAAAAATATTGAACACACAATTATATAAAGCTGTGCTTGATGCAAACGCCAGCGAACACGGCGCGCGCATGACGGCAATGGATAAAGCAAGCGACAATGCACAGGAAATTTTGAAGCAATTAAAAATTTCTTACAACCGTGCAAGGCAGGCTGCCATTACAACAGAGCTTACAGAAATCGTGAGCGGCGCAGCAGCATTGAATGGATAACGGAATTAGTAAATTAGCAGATGAGATAATTAGCAAATACTGGTATCTTTCATTTGCAAATTTGCTAATCAACAAATTTGCTAATTAATTAAATGGAACTTTCCGAAATCATACCACATATCGAAGCACTCATTTTTGCCAGTGAAAAGCCACTGACAAACCTGGAAATTGTTGAACTCATCAACAACGCGTTTGGTTTTATGGAAGAAAGAATTTCGCTCGATCAGGTGGAAAGCTGCATGGAAGGCATTCGCGAAAAATACCAATCAGAATTTTATGCGTTTGAAGTAAAACAAAGCGGCGGCGGATGGCAGTTCCTCACCAAAAAAGAATTTCACAAAACAATCGTTCAACTGAATGGTGAAAAATTTTTAAAGCGTTTGTCAAACGCAGCTTTGGAAACACTCGCCATCATTGCATATAAACAGCCGATCACCAAAGGCGAGATTGAATCTATCCGCGGAGTGAACAGCGATTACAGTATTCAGAAACTGCTGGAAAAAGAACTCATCATCATCACAGGCCGTAATGAAGAACTTCCCGGAAAACCTTTGATATATGCCGTTTCAAAAACTTTCATGGATTATTTCGGCATCAATTCAACAAACGACCTTCCGAAAATAAGAGAAATTTTTTCGGAGCAATTGGTTGAGCCGACCATCATTCGTGAACATCTTACTGACGATGGAAATTTAATTTCGGATGAAGAAAAACCACTCGCTGTTGACACCAACGGCAATCTCGTTCCACATGAAGATAAAGCGGATGAAGAGGCTGCTGAGGAATAATTAGCAAATGAATTAATTAACCAATTTGCTGATCTGCTAATTTTCTATCTTCGTTTTCATGCCACAGCATTTATCGAACAAGCAATTGACAGAAGCCGCGAATCAATTCGGGACGCCGTTGTATGTTTATCATGCAGAAAAAATTGGAGCTCAGTTACAAGAACTGAAAGATGATTTTGCAGGATGCAATGCAAAATTTTTTTACGCATGCAAAGCGCTTACCAACATCAATATTTTGAAATTGATGAAACAGTTCGGCGCCAATCTCGATTGCGTAAGCATCAACGAAGTAATGCTTGGATTGAAAGCAGGTTTTCAACCCAAACAAATTTTATTCACGCCAAATTGTGTTGACTTCGAAGAACTGGAAGCCGGAAAAAATCTTGGTGTGCACATCAACATCGATAATATTTCTTTTCTCGAGCAATTCGGCAACAAGTACGGAAATGCTTATCCTGTCTGCATCCGGCTCAATCCGCACATCATGGCAGGTGGAAATTATAAAACTTCAACCGGGCATGTTGACAGCAAATTCGGCATTTCAATTCATCAGATCCGTCACATCGAGCGCATTGTACGATCAACCGGCATTCATGTGAATGGCGTGCACATGCACACAGGCAGCGAGATAAAAGACGTGCATGTCTTTTTGCAGATACTTGAAATTTTGTTTGAAATGACTGAACATTTTCCAATGCTCGAATTCATTGATCTGGGCAGCGGATTTAAAGTTGCCTATTCTGAAGAAGATGTAAGGACAGATGTGATGATGCTCGGTGAAAAAGTGAGTGAGGCTTTTGCAAAACATGAAAAGGAGACAGGTAAAAAATTAGAGGTCTGGTTTGAGCCGGGAAAATTTTTGGTGAGCGAAGCCGGATATTTTATTGTAAAGGCAAACGTGGTGAAACAAACGACAGCAACGGTTTTCGCAGGAGTGAACTCCGGTTTCAATCATTTGATACGCCCGATGTTTTACGATGCGTATCACAAAATAACAAACATAACCAATCCGAAAGGTGCGGAAAGAATTTATACCGTTGTCGGCAACATTTGCGAAACGGATACTTTTGCATGGGACAGAAAATTGCACGAAGTACGCGAAGGTGATTATCTTGTGTTTCACAATGCCGGCGCGTATGGTTTTGAAATGTCGAGCAATTTCAATTCGCGTTTGAAACCTGCGGAAGTTTTATTCATCGATGGAAAATTTCTTCTTATCAGAAAAAGAGATGCGTTTGAGGATCTGCTGAAAAATCAAATTGAAGTATTGTAGAAAATGATTGAAATAAAAAATATAAAAAAATCTTTCGGCGACAGAATTATCCTCGACGATATCAGCGCCGTGATGGCTGCAGGAAAATGCAATCTCATCATCGGTGCGAGCGGAAGCGGTAAAACCGTTTTGACAAAATGTATCGTCGGGCTTTTCCAACCCGACAGAGGTGAAGTTTTGTATGATGGCCAAAACATGATCACCATGGAAGAAAAGGACCGCAAACATTTGCGTCAGCAGATCGGAATGCTCTTCCAGGGATCGGCATTGTTCGATTCGATGACGGTAGAACAAAACCTGATGTTTCCGCTGAACATGTTTTCTTCGATGACATATAAAGAAAGAAAAAAACGCGCCAACGAAGTGCTCGACCGTGTGAACCTGAAAGATGCAAACAAAAAATATCCTGCAGAAATAAGCGGCGGTATGAAAAAGCGCGTGGGCATTGCACGTGCACTCGTCCTCAACCCGAAATATTTATTCTGCGATGAACCCAACAGCGGGCTCGATCCGCAGACATCGTTGCTCATAGACAAGTTGATCAAAGAGATCACTGACGAATTTGGTACGACCACCATTGTCGTTACACACGACATGAACAGCGTGATGGAGATCGGCGACCATATTGTTTACATGTACCAGGGAAAAAAACAATGGGAAGGCAGTAACAAAGAGATCATTTATACAAAAGATGAACTGCTCAATAATTTTATTTTTGCTTCAGACTTTTTGCAGGATGCAAAACAAATGCGCATGATAGAAGCGAATGAAGCAAAAAAATAAAATGCAGGAAAAAATCATTTACCCCGAAAAATTTGCACCCGAAAATTCTCCCGTTTTTGTAAGGAATGAAATACACATCAATGCATCAGCAGAAAAGATATGGTTCTGGCTGACGAATGCAACTACCTGGCACGAATGGTATTTCAATGCATCCAATGTTGAGTTGATAAACCAACAAGAAAAACATTTGCTTTCAACAACAACATTCAAATGGAAAACTTTTGGCGCGAATTTGAAAACAGATGTTGCAGAGTTTGTTGCGAATGAACGCATTGCCTGGATCGCACGCGGAACGGGCATCTTAGCATATCACGCATGGTTAATTATTCCGCGGGAAAATGGCTGCACGGTTTTGACTGAAGAAACACAGCATGGATTGCTTTGCCGCCTGCAAAAACTATTTATGCCAAAGCGCATGTACAATTATCACCAGATCTGGCTCGAAGGATTGAAGAAAAAATGTGAGGAATAAAAGGCTGCATGATCGGAAACGTTGCCCAACAGCGAGAAGAACCCTGAACGGAGCGTCGCAAGTAAAGCTCAATGGATATTCAACTGCCGGCTCAATAAAAAAACTACTTCGCCTTTTGCAATTTTCTTTCTGCAAACCATTTTGAAAAGATAACAGCCAGCGCCACCGATGCAACACCCGCAACGATTCCGCCGGCAACATCAAAAGGAAAATGTTGTGCTAAATAAATTCTTGAATAACCGACAAGCAACGCAAATAATAATCCTGTCCAAAGCCAATGATCTTTTTTGCTGACGAGACAGATCAATAAATAAAAAGTAAATGCAGTGGCTGTGTGCCCCGACGGGAAACTTGAGATAAGCCACGGTTCTACAAACGAAACATGATGGATGAGGGAATGATCGCTGATCGCTTTCCACGGGCGCGGTTCGTCGGGAACAATGAGATATTTGCAGACCTGTGTAAAGATTGTGACAAATACAAATGACGAAATGATCAATGCCAGCAGGTCTTTGCGTTTTTTATAAAGGATGACCGCAAGTACCGCGATCCACATCAGTGAATCGCCTGCATTGGTGAAAATGCCGAAAAAATAATCAGCGATTATTCCCAAATTTCCGTTGAGCAGCAGAAAAAATTCATTCTTTCCTAAATGATACGAGAGTGCGAACAACACCAATGCAAGTACGAGCGAAATGATGGAAGCTATTTTGAAATTTCGATAATTAAGGCTTTGCATTTATGCGTGTTTATCCTGTTTCCATCGCAAATTAACGCAAAACGTTTTCTTAAAAACCGCATTCTTTACCTGTAAATCCTGCGAACTTATTTTAAGCAATAAAATTTTCTCTGCTACATTTGAAACATGATGTACTTCGTCAAAACGCCGTGGTGGTTGAAGAAAATGTATCCTTCATTTACCTGGGATATTTCCACGGAAGAAAAAAATATATACTTAACATTTGACGACGGGCCCCATGAAACCGCGACACCATTCGTTTTAGACGCATTGAAACAATACAATGCCAAAGCCACATTCTTTTGCATCGGTAAAAATGTGGTAAATAATCCTGCGATATATGCACGCATCATTGATGAAGGCCACACTGTCGGCAATCATTCTCAAAATCATTTGAACGGATGGAAAACAAATGATAAGGAATATGTGCAGGATGTTTTCGAAGCTGCAAAATATATTGACAGCAAACTCTTTCGCCCGCCGTATGGAAGGATCAGCCGCTTTCAGGCAGGCATTTTGAGCGGAAGAAAAGGCAATGCACAGGATCCCAATTTCAAGATCATCATGTGGACTGTATTGAGCGGCGATTTTGATGCGGACCTCTCGCCTGAAAAATGTTTAGACAATGTTTTACTGAACAGTTCCAGCGGTGCGATCATTGTTTTTCACGACAGTACGAAAGCTTTTGAAAGGATGTCTTTTGCTTTGCCAAAGACACTTCAATATTTTTCTGAAAAAGGTTTTCAGTTCAAAGCGATGCAATAATTTTCTGCTTATTTGTAGTCAGATATCTGTATCCTCTCTTCACATACCGCATATTCATTTGCGTCATTGCTGCTGACGATGAGCAATTTCCCGCTGCAATACCTCTTTATCAAACTTTGATACAGATCATACCCGTTTGCATCAAGGTTTGTGCATGGTTCATCGAGCAATAATACAGGTGTGTCAGAAAATATCGCCTGTGCAAGTTTCATCCGCTGCTTCATACCGCTGCTGAAAAAACGGATCTGTTTGTTCCCCGTATTTTCAAGGCCCGTCATTTCAATGATCTGTTGAACAGATACGCCGCCGATCATCTTTTTAAACGAAAAATGAAAGTTCAGAAATTCGGCTGCAGTCATTTCTTCCACGATCTCCAGGTAAGGCGCGGCGATGGAAACGTATTGATAGATGGCATCTCCGTCAATCACTTTGCCATCGTTCAATATCCATTTGCAACTGCCTTCATTCGCCTGCATGTTCCCGCTCAACACCTGCAGCAGCGTGCTTTTGCCGCTGCCGTTCGGGCCTGTGACGGCGTAAGATCTTCCGCTTTTGAATTCGTAATTGAATCTCCTGAAAATAAAATCGCGGTTGAACCTTTTGCCTGCGTTTTCTAAAATGATATGCATCATTGCAAAGTAAACACAAAGAAATAAACAACGCGAACGGCATTTTCCAAATCCTTTATCTTTATTCAAATTCTTTTCTCATGCCTGAATTTTTCATTCACCCCGATATATCGCAGGCGAAAACGATTGCCGCTGATTTTTATACTGCTCCGCAATATTATGAAGCGGCCAAAGAAAAAATATTCGCGCCTTCCTGGCAATTTGCCGGCGATACCTGCGGCCAATTAAAAGATGCAGGCTCGGCACATCCGTTTATTTTATTGGAAAATTATTTGAACGAACCGTTACTGCTCACGCGCGATAAGGCAAATGAATTGCACTGCATGAGCAACGTGTGTACGCATCGCGGCAATTTACTGGCGTATGAACCCTGTAAAATAAACCAGTTGCGCTGCAAATACCACGGGCGTTTATTCTCACTCGACGGAAAATTCATTTCCATGCCGGAGTTCAAAGAAGTAAAAGATTTTCCGACAGCGCAGGATGACCTGCACCGGCTTCCGATTTTTCAATGGGGGAAATTGCTCTTCACTTCTTTGCAAAATAAAATTGTTGCGCATGATCTCTTTGCTGAAATGATGCAGCGCATTCCCTGGTTTCCGATGGATCGATTGCAGTTTCGTGCAGACCTTTCAAAGGATTATATGGTAAAGGCCAACTGGGCATTGTATTGCGAAAACTATCTCGAGGGTTTTCACATTCCCTTTGTGCATGCGGGTTTGAACGCAGTGCTTGATTTTGGTGAATACGCAACAGAACTCTTTCGCTACTCCAATCTCCAGCTCGGCATCGGTAAAAAAGGCGATGCATGTTTTGATCTTCCCAAAGATTCTCCCGACTTCGGCAAAGAAATGATGGCATATTATTTCTGGGTGTTCCCGAATATGATGTTCAATTTTTATCCCTGGGGGCTGTCATTGAATATCGTGCAGCCGCAAAGTGTAAGCGAATGCAGGGTCTCCTTTCTCACCTATGTGACGGATGAAAGTAAACTGAATACCGGTGCAGGCAGCGGGCTCGATACGGTTGAGCACGAAGACGAAGATGTAGTGGAGCATGTGCAGCTTGGCATCCGTTCAAGGTTTTACGATCACGGCAGGTATTCGGTGAAACATGAGAAGGGCACGCATCATTTTCATTCTTTGATCGCGGAGTTTATGGGGTGATTTGTTGTTGATCCTTCATCCCAGCCGCTTCAATATTTCCAAACCTTCCTTCCATTCAGAATGACCTGATGAAACATTGATGTGGCCTGCGTTCCCGATGTTTACGAATTCGCTTCCCCATTTGTCAGCAAAATATTTTGCACGTTCAATAGAGACCCACGGATCATCAGTGCTTGCCACAACAATGGTCTTAAAATCAATTTTGTTTTTTGGAAATGGAGCGAAACCCTTTGCGGGAAAATCATATTGCGGCGCTTCAAGGTCGCTGGGCGCAACGAGTAATGCGCCTTTTATTTTTTTATTATAACGCGCACACCAGTGTGCAATGGTGGCGCAACCTAAACTATGCCCGATCAGAATAATTGTTTGCAGATCATAACCTTCTATTGCTTTATCAATTGTTGCTGTCCAGTCGTTGCAATTTGGTGCATCCCATTCCTGTTGCTCTATTCTTTTAAAATTTTCTCCTGTTCTTTCAAAATATGTTTGCCAATGCTGCGGGCCGGAGTTTCCGAGACCCGACACAATGAAATAATTGTTCATCCATTTTTATTTATCTCACTAATGTATGCGTTTTATGCAAAAACATTTTTGTATTGTTACAGGCTTCGCGTCATTCCTTGCGAAGCACCGTCATTCCTGCGGAGGCAGGAATCTCATAAGATTAAACCTGATTGCTAAAAAGAAGAAAACCAAATAAAAGCCTTTTGTTTTTCGTGAGATACCTCCCTGCGCAGGTATGACGAGATCATATACCGCCTGAATTTCGTGGGATTCCTGCCTTCGCAGGAATGACGGGGCGCAAATTTTTGCATCCATTTTTATTTATCTCACTAATGTATGGGTTTTACGAAAAAACATTTTTGTATTGTTACAGGCTTCGCGTCATTCCTGCGAATGCTTCCGTCATTCCTGCGGAGGCAGGAATCTCATAAGATTGAACAGGATTGATAAAAAGAAGAAAACCAAATAAAGGCCTTTTGTTTTTCGTGAGATACCTGCCTGCGCAGGTATGACGAGATTATTTACCAATTGAATTTCGTGGGATTCCTGCCTTCGCAGGAATGACGGGGCGCAAATTTTTGCGTATCATTCTTTTTCCGTGTGCCTTTTAAAATTATTCAACACTGCCTGACAAAAATCCCGCTGCATCTCTATCGAATTTTCTTTTTCAGGTTCAAAAGTTTCGCGCACAAGGGTAGTATTGCCACGCGGTATGAACATGATGCTCGATCTTCTGCCGTCATTCGCGGTGTACTCGATCAATTCGTTTAAGATCACCTTATCATATTTGCCTGCGTGATCAAAACCCACGCTGCCGTTCTTTGCTTCCATGCGGAATAAAAAAGTTCCACCTGCTGTTACATTGTTTACCACACGCGGGCAATGCCAATCTTCAAAAGGAATATTCCATTGCATGATGTCGGCAGGCGTTGTCCATATTTTCCAAACGGTTTGTATGGGTTTGTTGATGGTTATGGAAAGTGTGATGGGTGTTGGGGAATTGGACATGTTGATATTTTTAATTGCTTGCGCAGGTCTTTCGTTGCTAAAATAAGTAACAGTGAGGTACAGGTCGAAAGACTTGTGCAAGATTATAATAATTGTTCATCCATTTTTATTTATCTCACTAATGTATGGGTTTTACGCAGATTCATTTTGATACTTCGTATTTGCACATCGGTATCTCTTTAAACGAGAGCGATTGGTTGCTTTAGGTGGTGGGTATTTTGGGGAGTGAGGATTGTTATTTGGTGGGGCATCTCGGATTGATGAAGGAGTAGAAGTATTTCTTACAATTACCACTAAATAATTATTACTTACTAGATAAGAATATTAGCACCAAATAAAAGGCTTCATCAATTGCCGAAAATCTTATAGGAATTATTATAAATTATCTAACTCATTAAATAAACTGTTGAATGTTTCATCTGTTTTGTAAAAAGATCTTTGTACTAAATTATGAAAGTCTTTTAGAAACTGATATTCCAACTCATTTTCAGAAAAAGAAATTCGTTCAATTACTCCGCCGTCTTTATTGTAAACAGCAAAATCTACTGCCTTACCTCCTACGGTACTAGTCCAAGCATCAGTGGTAATTGCAGATTCTTTAAAACTGCATTGATATTCTGTCTCTCTACTTGTTGGGATCCAATTTATCTTTTTTTGAATTGTTTTTTCAGAAAGCTTTTCTATAAGCGAGTGCAAATTCTTAGGAATACTCATATGAATTAATTTATGAAAATTTAATGTGATTTTCGTATTCAATTAATATGGAAACTAGCTCTTCTAAATTCCCATTTATTTTCGTA
>Ga0206909_1178_pt1 | contig 11184 bp, 9 predicted proteins | sample Alteio_BWOrgHeat_76_FD_152943 | JGI IMG/M metagenome (GOLD analysis project Ga0206909, IMG submission 152943) | Enriched cells from forest soil in Barre Woods Harvard Forest LTER site, Petersham, Massachusetts, United States -... | ecosystem: Environmental > Terrestrial > Soil > Temperate forest > O...
TTGGCGTTTATGCCGGACGGCAGTAACTCTGGCGTACCCCAGGCTTTATTGCGGTAATCAACCCGCCACAAATTGCCGCCACTACCAGGGTATTTATTGCCGTTATAATAACCATCAACTTCCGTTCCTCCAGCTGTTGCCGGACGATTTGAAGCGAAAATCAGATACTTTCCATCGGGTGAAAAGGCAGGTTCAAGGTCGTGGTATTTTTCGGAAAATGTTGGGAATTCGGGAACTGACCAATTTTTACCTTCTCGATGCGACTGCATAATGGAAATATTCGATCCGCCCGAAGACTGCCCCAGCAACACTATTTTACCATCCGGCGAAAAGGCCGGCGCAGCGCTGTTTGTGGCGGTGGTTGGTAGCTCGCCGGGGGCAAATAACGTCACTTCAGGTGCCGGTACAGGATTTTGATTTTGCGCCTCTACGGCTTGTAAACCTGTTACAAATGCCGGAAAGGCCACCAACGCTATAAGAAAGCATTTTTTCATAAAACAAATCAAGCCGTAATTAATTGTTACTAAAAGTAATTTTAACCAATTGCCTGTTTTATTAAATGGTTTATCGCTTGCATTTAATCGCCGCAAATAACCAATGGTGTAATTTTATATTTGTGGTTTATATTTTTACCTTTCTTGTCTTATTAAAAAACAAAAAACATGACCATCTTTTCGAAAATAGTGGCCGGCGAGATCCCGGCATATAAAGTAGCCGAAACCATTGATTATTTAGCTTTCCTGGATATCAGCCCGCTGGCCGAAGGCCATGTGCTGGTTATCCCTAAGCAGGAAGTTGATTATCTTTTCGACCTGGACGACGAGGTATATACCGGTTTGCAGATCTTTGCCAAAATTATTGCCGGGGCCATCAGGAAAGCTATCCCATGTAAAAGGGTGGGCGTAGCGGTGATAGGGCTTGAAGTGCCGCATGCGCATATTCATTTGATCCCGTTAAACCGGGTAAGCGATATTAATTTTGAAAGGCCGAAACTGAGCTTTACAGATGCCCAACTACAAGCAACTGCGGATAAGATCAGGGAGGCGCTCAAACATGATTAGTTACATCCAATTGCAGGCTACTTTTTAATCTTCGATAAACCGGCCACCCTGCCAGCATTATCTTTTGCAAAAGTATCCCAGCCCGAATAACTTTTTTTACCCGCACTTTTACCGGTCGGCATGCGTTGAAATGAATGGCATACGGCCACGGCCAAGCCGTCAGTTGCATCTAAAAAATCAGGTGTTTCGCTAAATTTTAACAGGTTTTGCAGCATGGCGGCCACCTGTTCTTTGGTGGCGCTGCCGTTACCGGTGATGGATTGTTTTACTTTGCGGGGTGCATATTCGGTGATGTCAATATTGCGGGATAAGCCGGCAGCCATTGCCACCCCCTGCGCCCGGCCCAGCTTTAACATCACCTGGATGTTTTTACCATAAAAAGGCGCCTCGAGGGCCATGCAATCCGGTTTGTAGTTATCAATCAGTGCAACAGTTTTTTCGAAGATGCGCTGCAGCTTAAGCATGTGATCGTCAATTTTATCCATCTTCACCACGCCAAGGCTGATGAGTTCGATTTTAGGACCGGTTTCTTTTATCAGGCCATAGCCCATTACTGCCGTGCCCGGGTCGATGCCGAGTATGATGCGTTCCTTTGGTTTTATTATTTCCATTTAGTAGTTTGCAGTGGACGGTTTGCAGTTGGCTGCAAGGATGCGAGGATTTTATACTGCATACTGCCAACTAATAACTGCAAACTGAAAAACCAAAGATACTATTCACTGCTTACAACTCACCATTCAACCAACGCATATATTCCTTCCTGGTGATCATCCGGGCGCCCATGGATTCGAGGTGTGCGGTATGAACCTGGCAATCTATCAATTTGTACAAACCCGTTTTGCATAAGTGGATCAAGGCTGTTTTTGATGCGTTGCTCACCAGGCTAAACATACTTTCGCCGCAAAAAACGTTTTTAATAGCAACGCCATACAGGCCGCCAACCAATTCGTCATCCCGCCACACTTCGACCGAATGGGCATCGCCTTTTTTATGCAGTTCGGCATAGGCAGCGGCCATGTCTCCCGTTATCCAGGTGCCATCCTGCCCGGGCCGTTCAATCGCCGAGCAAGCAGCAATTACTTTTTCAAAACATTGATCGACGCTAACCCTAAACTTCCCCGAATTGATAACCTGGCACATGGATTTGGAGACGATCAGTTCATCCGGGAAAAGCACAAATCTTTCATGCGGCGAATACCACAGGATGGGCGTATCATCGCTGTACCAGGGAAATATGCCGTTTTGGTAGGCAAGCAGCAGCCTTTCGGTCGAGAGGTCGCCGTCTATCGCCAACAGCCCATCCGGTTCGGCCAGTGCAGGATCAGGAAAAAGCAAGCGGTCATCAAGCCTGAAGATCATCAGGCAAATTTACGCCTTACGGCGTATTACCAGCTTTTTATTTTGCGCTTTGGCTACCGCATCCAGGTATTCCTGCATTTCGGTGTATTTGGCAGCGGGGATAACGTGATTGGTTAACACAAATTTTGCGGTCGTAATCACCTGGTTTTTTGCCGCATCATACACATACTTCACATCGTAATTGCCGTAAGTGAATTTTAAACTTTGATTTACTGGCAATGTTTCTACTTCAAAGCCTGCTGGGAGATCAATTGTAGTAACGCATGACTTCTGACGGGGAAAATCAAAATAGAAATCCGTTTTTCGTTTTTCAAGTATCGGGACTGTACCGTCCCATAAAGTGAAAGCCATAGGGCGGTAAAACATTTTGTCGCCACTTTTAATATCACAAAATTTGTCATACTCGAGATTAAGATCAACCTCTTTTATGTTATTGGCATCCTTTCCCGATATAAAATCAAATGATAAGGGTTGTTTAATATTAAGGTCACGCAGCAGGCTTTCTTTTTGATCATCCAATTTTTCCGCGGAAAGACCGATGTACATATCGCGGTATTCACCAATACCCATTATTTTTATCTGCGTTTTTGCACCGCCATCAGCATCTAAAACAATATGGGCTTCACTGTTAAATTGGTTTTTACCAGCCGAACTTTTTGGTGTACTTACCAATTTACCCCCATCTTCAGTAACAATCAGCGCGGCACGGTTTTCGGTATAATTATCTAATTCGCCAAACGCGCGAATACTGCTTGTGCATTCAAGCCAGGTTGTATCGCTTTTAAACGGCACACATAGTATCACATGGTTAAAAGAGTCAAAAGGGAACGAAAAATCTGCAGGCTCGCCATTCGGCTCCGCGTTGATGATCGCAAAATACGATGGGATATTTACCGCTTTTAACAACGCACTCATGTAATTTGAAAGAGCTTTGCAATCGCCATATTTTTTTTGATCTACAAACGTTGCCGGGAATGGCTTTAGGCCGCCAATACCCAACTGTACACTTACATAGCGCATACTTTGTTGTAAATATTTATAAAGGAATTTGGCTTTTTCTTTATCCGTTTTAATAGTATCCGTCATCTTTCTGATCTCAGCTTCTCGTTGGGGTGTGAGTGAGCATACATCGGCATTCAAAGCTTTTTGCCAATTTCCAAAACTTTTCCAGGAGCTAAAATCACCCGGAATGCCGTAAAATTCAAAATTATTCGCCGCAAAATAAATATGAGGGAAAACTCTCCAATCCTCGGCGCCATCTTCTTTTTTAATTGCTTTTACATTTTTAATCTCCCACTTATATTCGCTTTTTTCACCGTCGGGTGTTACCTGGGGTTTTATGTTGGTGTTTTTGTTCAGATAACGAAAGCCGGCATTATTGTCGATTATGACATGATATGAAGAACTTTGGACCGACTGCTGATCGTCTTGCATTTCCCACCCTGACAGATCCAGGTAGCTGGTTTCGTCCAATTCATACTCTTTTTCTATAGTTATCGGGTACGATGCGATCGTATGCTTTACGCCAAGGAAACGATCATCCGATACCAGGGTTTCATCGTCGCTTGCGGCGCCATCGTACATGTCGCTTTTGTGATATTTTTTGATTTGGACGCCATTTGCATCGAAAACACGCATCTCAATCCCGCTGACGTTATAAAACTTTTTATTGTAGTCTAATCTTAATACAGCCTCCCCGTCTCCCTTTTCATTTAAAATGGTAACCAGTGTATGGTATTTTACATTTTCCCTACCGGGCGATTTAACCGTCTTAATTATGTCTGAATAACGCACCACCGAATTTGCATCCTCTTTCAAAGAATCGGGGATAGTTGACGCTAAATATAATTGTTTAGGTAAATCCTGGGCACTGGCGTTAACGGTTAAAAAACACGCCGTTGCAATAAAAAAGAAGCACTTAAACTTTTTGAACATATTTTTTATCCTTTTTTTAACACAATTTGTTCATTCAGCAATTCGTTCATTTTTTTAAAAAAATCGTGCATATCAGGGTAATTGTCTTTGGAATATTCCGCCACATTGTATGATATGGTGTACCGCACGGCAATTGATCCATCCTGCTCCACAACTATACGCCTGAAACTAAAGCTTTTGTCGGGCATTACCATCGAAATGCTTTTGGGTAAGGCATCAGTTTTATAACCTGCCGGGATCTTGAACACACCGTTTATCGAGTAGGTGCGGGGATATACAAAATCAATATTGGTTAAGCGGTTCTCGCTCAAAAAAAAGTTTGTTTTAAAAGGAGTAAACAGGTTTGGGTTAAGGTAAATGTAATTCTCATCGGCGCCAGCCATATCCATACTAAACGCAACATTCTGGATAAGCGGTAAACTATCCACTTCCATATTGTCTATTTTTAACGAAGCAACCTTGATGGTGTTGTCGTCATTGCGCAGGAAATCAATGTATTTTTTTTCTCCGTCTTTTTTATAGCGGTTAATAGCAGCTATCCTGTTGTAACTCGTATTACTGATCTGCACGGTCCCTTCCAATTTACCTCCCGGTTTTATTTCGGCGTTTATCAATATCGCTTCCCTTATAGATGTTTCCTTTTTTAAATGGATAATATCATATTTATTATTTGGCTTATCTACGTAAAGGCCCGATGAGTTTAACAATTCCTCTGGGATCTCATTATACATATTGTACTTACCTGTCGCATCGAGCACATATTCCCTTGTACTATCCAACGGAACGTATACAACACCCCTGTTAAACTGTGCCAGCGAAGTATAGTAGGGGTCAACTTTGCCATGTTCCTTTGTACTTACCACCATGGGGTAGGCAGTGATGCCGCTCTTTTTTAACAAATGATATAAAATAAGGTTGATCTCGGTCGAATTGCCGGTTTTATTATCCCACGACTTTGACGTTCCATCATCGGTTTGCCAATCATCAACCGTGTTCCACTTCATGGTGTTTTTTACTTCATTGAAAACGTAGGCTACCTTTTCTTCGTCGGTTTTAAAAGATTTTGCCTTTGCAATGATCACTTCTTCGCCGCTTAATTTTCGGTTAAACTGGCCGCCAAAATCTTCATCATCAATAAGGCGTCCGCCAACTTTTGCCCAGGTATCCGAAAAGGTTTTCTGAAAACCACCTATTGGCCTTATGCTAACCAACTGGTAGCGAAATGCCTGTACATTATCATTAAAAGACGACATGAAAGGCTCGTCGGGCAGGGAATGAACATTGGCCACGGCTCTGGTTTCATTTTTCAGATTGTATTGATAGCTCTGGCCATCATCAAGCAGACTTCTTCCGTCGGTTGAAGTTTTATATTTTGCCAAAGGCTCGTTCAGGTGTGAAATTACGCGGTAGTAAAACACGTCGGGGATGGATGTGGTTAACTCGTTATACCTCACCGGTATTTTCTCCTGGAAAAACCAATCCGGGAAATCGCCAAAATAATTGGTATTCCAGTTATATTTATACTCAATTATACAGCCGGGTTTTACGTTGGGCATGGTGAAGGTTACTTCACTCATGTCTTTGTCAACATTTTTGGTGTATATCAGTTTTTTATCCAGCTTGGTAATTTCTATTTTACCATCAACCAAATTAATGGTTTCCGCCTGGATGCCCGTAAGGTATTCCAAGTGATCGCCGCTATAAAAAGGGATCTTAATGTCGGCTTCGCCTTTTCCGTTATCGTTAAAAATCTTTATGCGCTTATGGATCTCCTGGGTTATTGAGATCAGCTCCCCGGTGAAGTACAGGTCTCCTTTTATGAAAAGCACCTCGGCATTGGCATCTTTTTCAAATTCGCAAGCCTTCATTTCCAGGTCTTCTTTGCTAACGGTTCCATAGGGTTGGGCCTCAGGCACTGGGGATGCGGTTTGCGCCTGTGCATTTGCTGAAAATGCAAAAAGCACAATCAGTAAAACGATCGTAAAAGTTTTAGTCATAATAAATAGGGTTATCAATAGTATAAAATAACCTGGGGGTTATAATATTTTTTAAATATAGGCATTCAATAGGTTAATCGAAAGACCTTGCCATTATTGTTTTTTTAATACGATCGGTTCATTCAGCATCTCGTACATTTTGTTTATCATTAGCTAATTCCGGATACATTGCCCGTTTGCCGCGCCTACTAACGCAAATAAGAAGACCAGGGGAAGAAAAAAAAATTTCGAATTGTGCTGGTTTGATTGGTCTAAAGTAACAAATAGAATAACATAATTGCAATTAAACCATTTGTAAATTGCATCGTCAAATTGCAAGCATGGACAATCTTAAACAGGTAAAGCATTTATTTGCCAGGGCGGGCTTTGGTATGCGCTTTGAAGATCTTAAAGCGTATGAAAATGTCCCTGTAAAACATGCCGTACAAAACCTTTTAAATACTTCCGGCACAAACGAATCCCTCGCCGCTGTTAAGGAAAGCACCGATTATACTGCATTGATAAAGGGCGACAAGGAAGCGCGAAAAATGTTTATGCAGCGCCAAAGGCAGGAGGAAAAGGACATGAACATTGCCTGGATAAACAAAATGATCTATTCAGATGCTGTACTGCAGGAAAAGATGACCCTGTTTTGGCACAATCATTTTGCCTGCCGCGCTAAAAACGCTTATTACGCACAACAACTTAACAATATTCACCGCGACAATGCACTGGGCAGCTTCAAAACCATGTTATTCCAGGTCGCGGAATCGCCGGCCATGCTGCAGTTTTTAAATAACCAGCAAAATCAAAAAAATCACCCGAACGAAAACTTTGCCCGCGAAGTAATGGAACTGTTTACCATTGGTCGTGGAAACTATACCGAAACGGATGTTAAAGAATCGGCCCGGGCTTTTACCGGGTATGGGTTCAATAAAGACGGCGAGTTTGTTATGCGGAAGTTTCTTCATGACGACGGACAAAAAACCTTCCTTGGTAAAACCGGCAACTTTAATGGTGAAGATATTATGAATATGCTGCTCGAAAAACGGGAAACAGCACATTTTATCAGCAATAAACTGTACAAATACCTGGTAAATGAAACGCCCGACCCGGAACATGTAAATGCGATGGCAGATGTGTTTTATAAAGCGGACTACGAAATAAAACCCCTATTAGAATATATTTTTACGGCCGATTGGTTTTACAGCGATAAAAACACCGGCAACCTGGTAAAGGCGCCGGTTGAGTTTTTGGTGGGGCTAAGCAGGCAGTTTTATATTACGTATGACAGGCCCGAAGTTTTGCTGCAATTTCAGAAAGTATTGGGCCAGGTACTTTTTTATCCGCCAAATGTGGCCGGCTGGCCTGGCGGCCGCAATTGGATCGACAGTTCCTCGTTAATGTACCGGCTTAAAATACCATCCACGCTGCTAAGCGGCGGGGTAATTGATTTTGCCGGCAAATCCGATCCCGAAGACGAAGCCTATTTAGCTACCGTGAAGAACCAGCAAAAATTTGTAGATCTGCGGGTTCAATCAATTGCCGATTGGGATAAGTTTTTAAATGTTGTTCCGAAAAATTCGCCGGCTGCTGAGATCGCCGGATTTTTACTGGAGCCAAAATTGAATAATAGCCTGATAAATAAGATAAACGGCTTAACCGACACCAAAGCCATGGTTATTGAATTGATGTCGACGCCGGAATATCAGCTGTGTTAAGTTTGAATTACTGAATTATTGAATGACTGATTTTTTCATTCTATAACTCAATAATTCAGTAAATCAATAATTAAATAATTCTTCCCTTATGGATCGCAGAATATTTTTAAAAAACACGGCGCTGGCATCGGGGGCTTTATTGGTGCCGGCATTTTTAAAGCCACTGGAGGCATTAGCTGCTCCCCAGCTTACCGGCTTTAAAAACCTGGTGATCATCCAGCTTTCGGGCGGTAACGATGGGCTGAATACGATAGTGCCGTTTGGTAACGATATCTACTACCAGAAACGCAATACCATCGCCGTAAAACAATCAGACGTAATAAAGCTGAACGATATGCAGGGATTAAACCCCGGTTTGTCTGCATTAAAAGAAATTTACGACCAGGGCTGGATGAGTATTATCAATTCGGTAGGGTACCCCAATCCTGACCGTTCTCATTTCCGTTCCATGGATATCTGGCAAACCGGCAGCGAATCGAACCAGTTTTTAACCACCGGGTGGATAGGGCGATACCTGGATGCCAATTGCCAAACGTTTAAGCCGTCCGCAGCAATCGAGGTGGATGATACGCTTTCGCTCGCCATGAAGGGCGCCAAAATGAAGGGCATTGCCGTACAGGACCCGTATAAATTATACCAAACCACGCGCGATCCTTTTTTTAAAGACCTGGTGCACGACCACGAACACGCGAATTTGAGCGAAGATAATTTGGGCTACCTGTATAAAACCATGATCGAGACCTACTCGTCTGCAGAGTATATTCAAAACACCTCGAAAACATATACGGTAAATGCCGAATATCCGGCAACGCAATTAGGCAACCAATTGAAAACCGTATCGAAGTTTATCAATTCGGGTCTGCAAACACGCGTTTATTATGTGTCGTTAAGCGGTTTTGATACCCACGTTAACCAACAGAACCAGCAGGACAGGCAATTAAAAATTTATGGCGATGCAGTGGCTGCATTTATTAAAGATCTTAAACAAAGCGGCAAACTGGATGATACCCTGGTAATGACCTTCTCAGAATTCGGCCGCCGTGTTGAACAAAACGCCAGCAACGGCACCGACCACGGTACAGCCAATAATATTTTGATATACGGCGGAAAATTGACTAAGGCCGGTATTTACAACTCAGCGCCTGATCTCGCTCAACTGGAAAACGGTGATTTAAAATATCAGGTAGATTTTAGGGACGTGTATGCTACGCTGCTGGACAAATGGCTAAACGTTAACAACAGCCAGGTACTGACAAAGAATTTTGCAGGGTTAAGTTTTGTTTAGCCCCTAACCCCCTAAAGGGGGAATTGTTGGCGTAAATTAATCTTTTAAACTCCTCCTTTAGGGGGTTGGGGGGCTATTTCGGCATTCTCCGCATCATATTCGCCATGGCAGCCGGGTTGCTCATTTGCTTCATTACCTTACGCATATCTTCAAATTGTTTTATCAGGCGATTTACCTCGGTTAGGTTAGTGCCCGATCCTTTGGCTATGCGGTTACGGCGGCTTTGGTTAATGCTGTCGGGGTTGCCTTTTTCGTATGGCGTCATTGATTGAATAATGGCCTCGATGGCTTTAAACGCGTTATCGTCTACCTCAACATCCTTCATCATTTTACCAACACCCGGTATCATGCCCATCAGATCTTTCATGTTACCCATTTTTTTGATCTGCTGTATCTGGCTGTAAAAATCGGTAAAGTCGAATTTGTTTTTGCGGATCTTCTTTTGCAGTTCGGCCGCTTCTTTTTCGTCAAACTGCTGCTGGGCACGTTCAACCAACGAAACCACGTCGCCCATGCCCAGGATCCGCGAAGCCATACGATCCGGGTGGAAAACGTCCAGCGCCTCCATCTTTTCACCCGTACCAATAAATTTGATCGGCTTGTTCACCACCGATTTTATGGACAAGGCCGCACCACCGCGGGTATCACCATCCAGTTTGGTTAATACTACACCTGTAAAATCAAGCCTGTCGTTAAATACTTTGGCCGTATTTACAGCATCCTGGCCGGTCATGGCGTCAACCACAAACAGGATCTCGTGTGGTTTAACCGCGTCTTTTACCTGCTCGATCTCGCGCATCATGGCCTCATCAATACTTAAACGGCCGGCGGTATCAATGATCACCACGTTACTGCCGTTTTGCTTGGCGAGCGCTATCCCTTCGCGTGCAATAGCTATAGGATCCTTCGATTCCAGGTTGGCATAAACCGGCACGCCGATCTGTCCGCCTAAAACCTGCAACTGCTCAATCGCAGCGGGGCGATAAATATCATCGGCAATCAGTAAAGGTTTTTTATTTTTTTGCGTTTTTAAATAGTTGGCCAACTTGCCGGTAAAAGTGGTTTTACCCGCACCATTCAAACCAGCTATCAGGATGATAGTCGGCGAAGAAGTTAAATTCAATTCAGCCGTGCTGCCGCCCATAAGTTCGGTCAGCTCGTCATTCATCACCTTGGTAAGCAATTGGCCAGGAGAGATCGCGGTCAATACATTCTGGCCGATGGCCTTTTGCCTCACATCATCAGTAAAGGCTTTGGCAGTTTTATAGTTAACGTCGGCATCCAGGAGCGCCTTGCGGATCTCCTTCATGGTTTCGGCCACGTTTATTTCAGTAATGGATCCTTGTCCCTTTAATACTTTAAAGGCCCTGTCGAGTTTATCCGATAAATTTTCAAACATTATTCTTATGCTGATTTTGAGCTTACAAAGGTATGATTTTGCTGCAAATTGACAGAATGAGATTTTGAGAACGGGATGAGGGCTAATATCCTGTCACCAATATCTTTTTTTTCGACTTCATACGCCTATGCATTGACTTAACACTTAGAGTAACTATATTCGAAGAATATTTAAACCCACTATTATGTACGATTTCTTTCAACAACTGCATCACCGGGATCTTACGCGTAGTATCGGCGCTTTCTTTTAGTTTAATGGTTTCAAAATGTTCAACTGCTTCGTGGGTAAAATAACCAAATAAACCGTTCGACAACATTTTGCCGGCCTGGGCATCGGTTTCAAAGCTATCGGTGAATTCGTTAATGCGGGCTATCAGGTCGAATTCGCCTGCCGGTTTCTTTAAGCGCGCCATCGTTCAGCACAAAACCGCTGATGGGTTCGCAGCAAA
>Ga0206909_1114_pt1 | contig 11135 bp, 6 predicted proteins | sample Alteio_BWOrgHeat_76_FD_152943 | JGI IMG/M metagenome (GOLD analysis project Ga0206909, IMG submission 152943) | Enriched cells from forest soil in Barre Woods Harvard Forest LTER site, Petersham, Massachusetts, United States -... | ecosystem: Environmental > Terrestrial > Soil > Temperate forest > O...
TCCATGGAGCGGGGAACGAACCGATTGAGTATCCAGCGGTCCTTCGGCTTGAAAAACTCGGGAAAGAGCTTGAAGGTAATATCGTGGACCGTGGTCACAACCGGGCAGGATAGGGGCGTGAGCGGGATGTTGTACTGGGTGTGAGCGACATCTATCTTGTCGGCGCGCAGCGCCTTCGGCCAGGCGAGATTTAGCCAAAGGGCATCGTTCGTGGGGCCTGGGATTGTCCGCCAGGTGAAATTATTGCCGAGGCCAAGCCGTTCGGGATCGGCGGCCAGGCGGGTATATAGGATGTATTCGTTTTCGGTATCGATTGCCGAGAGCCCCTGGATTAAGCAGCGCCAGTAGGTTTGGTCCGACGTGCCGTTGTATTCGGTTGCTACAGTGCGGGCGTCTATACCGATACGCATCGCGGGGTGTCCTGACTAAAATATATGCCACTCTGCATGCGAAACGCTCTGCCCCCTTAAGGGGGTCCGAATCGGCCGAGCGATGATAGAGCTACGACTGATTATAGCGTACATTGGGCTTCAAATGTGTGGAACCGGGCGGCGCGGTTTCCGTCTCATAGATAAAGGAGTACAGAATGGTGAAACGAATTCTACCGATTGTTTGTGCCGTGGCCGTTACGGCAATGGCGACTTCAGGCCTGGCAATGGTGCGCAAGGCTCCGGCGACTGGGTCTGCTGCGCCCACGGCCGCTAAGCCGCTCACCGGAATCGGCGTGGCTATGTCATTGGATTGCATTACGGTGAAGTCCGGGGGGACGGTGCGAGTCACGCTGACCATGTTCAACCGGACTAAAACTCCGGTGCAGTATCTGGAACACGGATTTCCGGTACGGTGGCAGATCGAGGATGCTTCGGGCGCGGTCGTATACGATTTCCTGAAGGGCAAGATGCTGCCGCACTTTGTGATCGTTCGCAGCCTGACCGGCGACGTCGTTTATAAGCAGGATCTCGCCATGAAGGACGATAGCGGGACGGCATTAAAGCCGGGCGTTTACACGATCCGGGGTCATGTCGCGAACAACCTGGGCCTTGAGGCGGAAGCCTCTGTGACCGTGCAGTAGACCTTATCTCTCTAGCCTGACGGGTTACCGGCCGATAATGACTATGAGCTGCATGTGCAGTATGTAGTCACTATGCGAAATATTCTTCGATCCTTCGCGGTATACCTGAGCGCGTCGGCGGCCCTGCTGCTGCTCGCGTGCTCGTCCGTGGCTGCTTCCGAAGCCCTGCTGACCGATCGCACGCATCAGGTCTGGACAATGGATTCCGGACTTCCGGCGAACGAGGTCCACGATATCGTCGAGACACGCGACGGTTATATTTGGGTCGCTACTCCCGACGGGATCGCCCGCTTCGACGGTTCTCGGTTTCAGAAATTGACAACCGAGAACGCTCCCGGACTTGTCAGCAACAATGTGATGCACATCCTGGAAGATGCCGACGCGCACTTGATCTGCGAGGCGAACGGCCGCGTGTACTCGTATGATGGGCGTCGCTTTACGGATATTACGCCGCCGCTATCCGATAAGGACGACCTGATTACCCAGATATTGCTCGACAATCATCGCCATTTGATCATGGCGTTCCAGAACAGTCTCTATCGATATGTGAACGGTATTACCACGAAGATTGCAGCATTGGATGGCCTGTTTCGTGGGCCGATTTCCGGGTGGTCTGCGTTCACGGTGGCGCGCGACGGCACTTTTTATATTGGCGGCCGATCCGGCGCTGTGTATCACCTTGTTGGCAATACGGCAGTAGATATGGACCCGCACAAAAGGCTCGGCAACGCCTGGATTGTGTCGTTCGGCGAGGACCGGTGGGGTACGGTTTGGATTTGCGCAAATCGCAGCATCTGGCGCGTCACCGGGCGAGATATTGTCTTAACGGTGGGCGAGGTCGAACATATACTGCGACAGGAGGCATTCCTGCGGGATATCGACTCCTGTACGTTTACGGAGAACGGGGAGCTCCTGATGTCCTATTACGGAAAGGTGTACCACCTTGATCGAGAAGGGCAGATCAAGCTATATTCCCAGCAGTTGCCCGGAATATGCTCTAACGTCGAGTATCGGGATCGGAACAATAACCGGTGGTTCGAGAGTTTATCCACGCTCGGCACAGCGGCCGCCACGATTACCCTGGTAAGAGGGGGGCGGCTTGATCCGTATGGTGTCGCCAACGGATTACCCGGTTCAGTCCGGTGCGCTCTGCTGGACACGCGCGGCAACGTTTGGATCGGCACGCAGGCGGGGCTTGTTTTGCTCAAGACGACGAAGTGTCATACGTTCGACGAGCATGATGGGCTCCGAAGTCATGTCATAAGAAGCATCGTTTGGGACCGGCATGGTTCTCTCTGGGTGGTAACGGAGGATCACGATGTGTACGTCATGCGGAATGGGCGCTTTACGCCAGTCGACTTCCGCCTGCCCAAAGATCGGCTGATCAATAGTCTATTCTGGGATAGTCATGGCCGGCTCTTTGTTGTTGGGGACGATAGGCCTTATCAGATAGAGGGCGGCCGGTTTATCGAGTGGAATGCGAAATTGGTGAAGCGTTCCTTTGGCTGCTCGTTTGTTACAGAAGACAAGCGTGGCGGGCTCTGGTTTGCGTATAACAACGATCTGGTTGTCTATCGAGACGGGAAGGTCACGCGATACGATTCGGCCAAGGATATGCCGGCCGGCTGGAACTGCTTCTTTAGCTCCTACGCCGCGCCCGATGGCACGATGTGGTTCGGATCGTCCGATAAGCTGTTCCACGTTCAGGATGGCAAAGTACAGTGGTGGGGCCACGAATCGGGGCTGCCTTCGGTGCCGGTCATCGATATCCACGGAGACCGCGACGGCGCTCTTTGGCTCGCCACGTGGGGAGCCGGCATTGCGCGCTTCAAAGACGGACACTTTACGCAGATTACCGCCACGGAAGGGTTGGCAAGCGATGCCGTTTACAATATCCACACGGGCGCCGACGATACCCTTTGGATGGGCAGTTCGCGCGGGATATTCCAGGTCCATCGAAAAGATCTGAACGCCATCGCGGATGGCCGCCGTTCGCTGCTTCAATGCACTCTCTTTGACAGCAGCGACGGAGCTGCCGGCGGTCAATGTTACGGTGGTATGCAGCCGACTGTGGCGCAGGATCGCAACGGCACACTCTGGTATGCGACGTACGGAGGAGTGGTGCGCGTGGGGCAAGGCAACCCGCCGCCGGAACAGTCCCCTGTCTATATTACGTCGATCGTCGCCAATGGTCGATCGGTTCCCACATCCGCGCCTGCCAGAATCGCTCCAGGAGAAGGTTCCCTGCAAATCGGCTATACGGCGCTTGCCTTTCGGCAGCCGGATAAGCTGACATTCCGCTACCAACTGGGCGGCTTCGATAAGGATTGGAAAGAAGTGACCTCGCAGCAGCGGGTCGCCACTTATACGAACTTGCCCCCGGGACACTATATATTCCGGGTCGCCGTGCGAAATGCCGATGGCCAGTGGCAGCCGGCTGTGGCCCAAGTGTCGATTGAGTTCTTGCCCACAGTGTACCAAACGGTTTGGTTCCGCGCGCTCTGTGTTCTGCTCGGAACTCTGCTCCTCGCGGGGCTTGTCCGTATAAGGTTCGCCCAGCTTCGCCGTCGTAACGAAGAGCTTGAAATCAAGATCGCCGAGCGCACGTACGACCTTTCGCAGGCGATGGTGCAGCTCGAAAACCTCGCCACAACCGATGGGCTCACCGGTCTCAAGAACCATCGGGCATTTCAGGAACAGTTCGACCACGAGTTCGGCAAGGCATCCCGGTACCATGCCCCGCTTTCCGTTGTGCTTCTCGATGTGGATAAGTTCAAGCAGTATAACGATACGTACGGACACCCGGCAGGCGACACCGTGCTAAGATCGGTCAGCCGCATACTTCTCGATTACGCTCGCGAAGCCGATTTTGTGGCGCGCTACGGCGGCGAAGAGTTCGTAATTATCCTGCCGAATACCGACACAGCAGGCTCAATCGCCGTTGCAGAGCGCTTCCGCGAAGCCGTGGAGCAGGCGGAATGGCCGAGCCGGGAGATTACCGCGAGCTTCGGTGTGGCTACCACCACGCTGCAATCCATTTCCACCACCGATCTGCTCGTCCAGGCGGATCAGGCGCTCTATGTAAGCAAAGAGCAGGGACGCAACCGGGTAACCCATGCCGGCACTCCTTCCGAAAGCCCACGCGTCTAACCCCGCCGTCTTCATACTCTGCGCCCGCCGGTTTAGGGCATTTGCGAATAATTCCAGTCCGCCCGCAGGATTCTCACGGCACTCCCCACAATATAGCGGCAGCATTAATCTAAAGGATATTTGAAATGAAGATCGAGAAGAAAAGCAAGCTGCTGTTTATTGGAGATTCCATTACGGACGCCGGTCGTACGCCCGGCGGTGAAGGGCTGTTCGATGCGCTGGGCAAGGGCTTCGTGGCGCAGGTGGACGCCCTTCTTGGCGTTGCGTACCACGACCGGGACATCCGCGTGGTGAACAAGGGCACAAGCGGCAACACGGTGCGCGATCTCAAGGCGCGCTGGGACGCCGATGTGATCGAGCAGAAGGCGGACTGGCTTGTGGTAATGATCGGCATTAACGATGTATGGCGTCAATACGACTTGCCTCGTATACCGGACGGTCACGTTTACCTGGACGAATACGAGCGCACGCTTACCGAGCTCGTAGAGCGCGTACAGCCCTCGCTGAAGGGCCTTGTTTTGATGAGCCCGTTCTATATCGAACCGAACAAATCGGACGCTATGCGGGCCACTATGGACCAATACGGGGCATCTGTAAAGCGCCTCGCCGAGCGCACCGGCGCAATCTTCGTAGACATCCAGGCCGCCTACGACGAAGTCCTACAGAGCTACTACCCGGCCACCTTAGCCTGGGACAGAGTGCATCCGAATCCGACTGGTACGATGGTAATTGCGCGGGCATTTTTGAATGCGGTAGGATTTGAGTGGCGCTAGCCGAACATCGATTTGCGGTCTCCTTGCCAGGGTGGTGGGGGGACCGTTTTGTCTTGTTCTATTACTACGGTGGTGCCGGATTGGCTGGTGAGGACGTAGGCTCGGTCTGCGGTGCGGAGCATGAGCCAGAAGCCGTGTCCGAGGGTGTCTTTGGTGCTGTAGCCGCGGTCCAGGGTGGCGCGGGGGAGTTGATCGAGCGCGATGCCTTTGCCTCGGTCGTCGATCCAAACCTGGATTTTGTCGCCATCGTCCACACACACGCGGGCGCGCCCTCCGCCGGCGTGGACGATGGCGTTCATTGCGGCTTCGCTGGAGGCGGTTACCAGATCCTGGCAGCGGTCGTCTTCGTAGCCGGCGTGCTTGGCGGCATCCCGCATGCAGCGGCGCAGCGCGGCGAGGCCGGTGACCGGCGTGAGCGGGATGGGCTCGCCGAAGGGGATGGCGGCTCGCGGAAGCGATTTTTTGCTTTCGCAGAGGTGCAGGCGTCCTTCGGTAACGCTTGCGAGCACGTCGATCAAGAAGCGGAACTGGCGTGCGGACGCCTCCGATACGGCGATTAGCTGCTTGCGCTCGGCTTCGCGCTGGTCGCTTTCGCGTAGAAGCTCGGCCTGGCGTTTTATTTCCTGAGCCTGTTCATAAAGCTCCACAAAAACCTTAACTTTCGAGCGCAGAATATCCGGCTCAAAAGGCTTGTAGAGGTAGTCCACTGCGCCGGCATCGTAACCCTGAAACACATACCGTTCTTCTTTGTTGATTGCGGTAATGAAGATGATAGGGACATGGCGCGTGCGTTCCCGCCGCTTGATCATCTCCGCTGTTTCGAAACCGTCCATGTCCGGCATCTGGACATCGAGCAGGATCAGCGCAAAGTCGTGGCTCAGCAGATGTTTCAGGGCCTCTCGCCCGGAACTTGCCTTAATCAAGTTCTGCTGCAGAGGCTGTAGAATTGCCTCAAGCACGGTAAGGTTGCCGTCGGTATCGTCAACCAGTAATATGTTGGCCTTACAGAGATCTTCAGACATCTCCTTTATCCGCTTCTGAATGATCGTTTTTATCGGTCGTTCCTTCGTATTTTGCAACCAAGAGACACACGTCGTCATGCAGCGTACCTCCTGTAAACGTGCGCACTTCGGACAGTACCGCATCGCCGATTTTGGCTACAGAATCGCAGTATGCCAATTCTCCAGCGTAACGGCTGAGCCGTTCGTGTCCGAAAAGATCGTCACCTGAGCGCGCTTCGATAATGCCGTCGGTTACGATTAGCAGGAAGTCGCCCGGAACCATCCGAACGCTGCACATCGTGTAGCCGCCGATGTCCATGATCCCGAGTGGCAAGCCGCTTGTCGCGATTGGCTCGACTATGCCGTCGCGGTGAACGAGAATGGGCGGCTCCATTCCGGCGACCACTACGGATGCTTCCCCGCTTGCGGTATTGACTACTGCTAGCGTGAGACAGATAAAGGACTCGGTGTTAGCTTCCAATCGCTGTCCGTCGCACAGAACGCGATTTAGCCGGCGCAGGGCGTCGCTGGGATCGCATGATTCGCGCAGGAAGGCCCGCAATGCGTATTTGGTTTCCGCCGTGCGCGCGGCTGCCTGCAGTCCCTTGCCGGCGACATCGCCGACTATGAGCGCCACGCGGGTGTCGTCGAGACGGAAGACATCGAAGTAGTCGCCGCCGACACTGGCCTCGTCCCATGCCGGTTGGTAGACATGCGCGACATTGAGAGCGCCAAACCGGTCCTCGGTCTGCTCGCGAAGCAGAGAGCGCTGCAGGACTTCGGCGATACGTTTCTCTCTTGTATACAGTTCTTCCAGCTTGGCTTCGGCTAGCTTACGCTCCGTGATATCGCGCGCGATGCAAACGAACCGGGCCGGCAGCGCCGGCGGAGAGACAAGCTGGATGATCACATCTACCGGGACGGACGCGCCATCTTTACCCACGTGGAACGATTCGAATTTGTGCGAGAGCGCCTGCCCTCCGATCAGCGGCGCAAGCATTTCCCGAAACAGTTCCTCGTCGAGATCGCCAAAGATTTCCACCGGAGTCAGGTTGTACATCTCGGCTTCGGTATAGCCAAGCTGGCTGAGCGCGCCATTGTTCGCGTAAAAGTAGCGGAGCGATTTCGGATCGAACAGGCAGACTGCATCGAGAGTGGCATCGAGCGTTGCCTTGAACTCGGTAAGACGAACGGTCGATTCCGCGAGTTGCGCCAGATGGCGGCGCTCCACCTCGGCTTCGCTCTCGCGTCGCTGCTGCTCAATTTCGCGCAGCTCTCCCTGGCGCAGGAGCTCGGCCTGCCGTTTGACTTCCTCTCCCTTAAGATATAGATCGACAAAGACGGCCACTTTTGAGCGCAGGACATCGGGGTCGAACGGCTTCGCCAGATAGTCCACGGCACCCATCATATATCCCTTAAAGATATAGCTTGCGTCTTTATTGATCGCCGTAATAAAGATGATCGGGATATGGCGCGATCGCTCGCGCGTCTTGATCATCTCGGCGGTTTCGAACCCATCGATATCCGGCATTTGGACATCGAGCAGGATTACCGCGAAATCGTCGGTGAGAACATGCTTCAGCGCCTCAAGGCCCGAATTGGCCCGAACCACGTCCTGCCCAAGCGGATCGAGAATCGCTTCGAGCGCGATGAGGTTTTCGGGCCGGTCGTCGACGATTAATATCTTCGCCCGACCGGCCTCTGTAGCGTGTTGTGCTAATGTTTCCGTTTGAGCTTGCACGGGATTTCTAACCATTAAGCCGCAACTGCCTGCGCCATCGATAACCATTTTCGAATCATCTCCACGAGCTTTTCCGTATCTACCGGCTTTGGTATATAGTCGGAAGCGCCCGCTTTGAGACACTTCTCGCGGTCGCCCGCCATCGCCTTGGCAGTGAGCGCGATGATAGGCACCTGGGCGAACCGGGCATCGCTCCGGATTGTCTGCATGGTCTCGTAGCCGTCCATCTCAGGCATCATAATGTCCATCAAGATGAGATCGACACGATCCGCGGCCTTAAGTTTCTCAACCCCGTCGATCCCGTTCTCCGCAAAGTCCACCCGGAGGCCGTAGCTTTCCAGCATGCTGGTAAGGGCGAAGATATTGCGAACATCGTCGTCGACAATCAACACATTGCGGCCTTCCAAGTAGTCTTTGGAGATCACACTCTCGGCGCCGTTATGGGCGTGCGCCCGTTTCCTCTTACCCTTGGCCGGCGGCTCGGTAAACTCGATCGATCCGTTCTGCGCGGGCTCGATATGTTTTCCGCCATCGCCGGCCGTGTCCACTTCGCCGGCGACCACGCGGTGCAGGAAGAGCGCCGTTTCATCGAGGAGACGGTCCGCCGAAGTAGCGTCCTTGGAGATAATCGAGACGGCGTACTTCTTCAGCATCGCCTCTTCCTGCTTGGAGAGGTCCTTACTGGTGTAGACGATTACCGGCAAGTCGTGGTATCTCTGCTGCGCCTTAATCTGGCGCAGTACATCGAAACCATTCATCTCCGGCAGCGAGAGGTCCAGCACGATGCAGTCGAAGTCGGAGTTCTTGAGAGACTCCAGAGCCTCTTCGCCAGTAGGCACAGCAGTCACGTGAACGTCCTCGGCGGCGATTAGCTCGATCATGCTGGCGCGTTGAACGTCGTCGTCTTCCACTACCAGGAGTTCGCGGATATTGCGTGCTACGAAACTCTTGATATGGTTGAAGGCGCCCTCCAGGGCTTCGGAGCTGACGGGCTTTTCAAGATACGACATCGCCCCGATCGCTGCCGCCTGATCGCGGTCGATCACCGAGATCACCTGGACCGGAATATGGCGGGTCTGCGGATCTCTCTTGAGCCTGTCGAGAACTGTCCAACCGTCCAGGCCGATCAGTTTCAGGTCGAGCGTAATTGCATCGGGCCGGTAGGTCTTCGCCAGCTCAAGCGCCGTTTCGCCCTGCAATGAGCAGAGGACTTTAAAGCCCTGCTGACGCGCCATGCGCAGGAGGATGCCGGCAAAGTTGGCGTCGTCCTCCACGACTAGCAGCACGCGGTCGCCCGGCTGAATGTCCTCGCGGTCGTCTTTCAGGTCCGCAATCGTGGGGATGCGGAGTGGCGATACGGCTTCGAGCGCGCGGCTGAGATCGTACTGCTCGGTGATATCGCGCGCCTTGGCTTCGAGCATTTCGTCGACCGTGCTGGCATCGGTGGCGTGGCCGTCGATCACGGTATCGTTAGTGGACGCGCTGTAGCGTTGCGGAAGATAGAGCGTGAACGTGCTGCCCTCTCCCGGCACGCTGACCACTCGGATACGGCCTCCGAGCAGCCGGGTAAGTTCGCGGCTGATCGAGAGACCAAGGCCCGTGCCGCCGTAACGCCGGTTGGTGGTACCATCGGCCTGCTGGAACGCCTCGAAGATAAGGCTCTGCTTCTCCTTGGCGATACCGATGCCGGTATCGATAACCGAGAATGCCAGGATCGGCTGGCTGGTATCCATATTGCCCCAGTCGAAGAACTCGTGCCTGTCGGCCTGGCTGATCTTGAGTTCCACGCGGCCTTTCTCGGTGAACTTGAAGGCATTGGAGAGCAGATTCTTGAGGACCTGCTGCAGCCGCTGTGCGTCGGTCCGCAGGATCGGCGGCACGTTCGGCTCGATCGTGATGTCGAAGCCAAGTCCCTTCTGCTGAGCCACCTGGCGGAAGTTTCGCTCCACGAACTCGTCGACATCCAGCAGCGAGATATCGTTGATATCGATCTCCATCTTGCCGGATTCGATCTTGGAGAGGTCCAGGATCTCGTTGATTAAGTTGAGCAGGTCGCCGCCGGCCGCGTAGATCGTGCGGGCGAACTCCACTTGTTTCGATTGGAGGTTCCCTTCGCCGTTCTCGGCGAGGAGCTTGGCGAGGATGAGCATGGAGTTGAGCGGCGTGCGCAGCTCGTGGGACATGTTGGCAAGGAACTCGCTCTTGTACTTGGAGCTGAGGGCGAGCTGTTCGGCCTTCTCTTCCAGAGCGGCGCGGGCGAGCTCGACCTCGCGGTTCTTTTGCTCGACCTTGATATTCTGTTCGGCGAGCTGTCTCGCTTTTTCTTCCAGTTCTTTCGCCTGCGCTTCCAGTTCGATATTGGAGCGCTTGAGCTGATCCTGCTGGCTCTGCAGTTCTCGGGACTGGCTCTGCAGTTCCTGGGTGAGCGACTGGGACTGCTGGAGCAGCTCTTCCGTCCTCATGTTGGCGCTGATCATGTTAAGAACGACGCCGATGCTTTCCATGAGCTGGTCCAGGAAGGCGCGGTGAATGGCGCTAAAGTTCTGGAACGATGCCAGCTCGATTACCGCGAGCACGTCGCCTTCGAACAGAACCGGCAGCACGATGATATTCATCGGCGGCGCGTCCCCAAGGCCGGAACTGATATGGATATAGTCCGATGGGACGCTCGCCACGAGGATACTCTTCTTCTCCAGAGCGCACTGACCGACCAATCCTTCCCCAAGCCTGAAGCGGTTTGCAAGGCTCTTGCGTTCTTGATAGGCGTAGGAGGAGAGGAGCTTGAGCACCGGGTCCACCTGCGCCGATTCGTTGAGGTAGAACACGCCGGCGTGCGCGCCGACCAGCGGTGTCAGCTCGGACATGATGAGTCGGGAGACCGACTCCAGGGTCTTTTGTCCCTGCATCATGCCGGAGAAGCGGGCCAGGTTAGTCTTTAACCAGTCCTGTTCCATGTTTTGCTGCGTGGTGTCCTTAAGGTTTGCGATCATTTGGTTGATGTTGTTCTTAAGGGCGGCCACTTCGCCTTGCGCTTCAACCGTAATACTTCGGGTAAGGTCGCCTTCGGTTACAGCCGTGGCGACGTCGGAGATAGCGCGCACCTGCACGGTGAGCGAGTTTGCCATGTAGTTGACGTTATCAGTGAGGTCCTTCCAGGTGCCCGAGACGCCCGGCACTTGGGCCTGACCTCCTAGCTTCCCTTCGGTGCCTACTTCGCGGGCCACCGTAGTTACCTGCTCGGCGAAGATGCCGAGCGTTTGTGTCATAGCGTTAATCGTGTCCACAAGCGCGGCGACCTCGCCCTTCGCCTCGAGAACGAGCCTCTGTTTCAGGTCTCCGTTTGCAACGGCGGTAACGACTTTGGCGATGCCTCGGACTTGAGTAGTCAGGTTCGACGC
>Ga0206909_1181_pt1 | contig 11041 bp, 10 predicted proteins | sample Alteio_BWOrgHeat_76_FD_152943 | JGI IMG/M metagenome (GOLD analysis project Ga0206909, IMG submission 152943) | Enriched cells from forest soil in Barre Woods Harvard Forest LTER site, Petersham, Massachusetts, United States -... | ecosystem: Environmental > Terrestrial > Soil > Temperate forest >...
GCGGAGCGGTTTCGGCTGAAAGTTCATCGCGAAACCAGGGAGGGCTCCGTTTATTCGATGGTGGCGGGGAAAAACGGTTCGAAGCTCCGCGAGCATTCTGACGGAGGCTCGCCGGCAATTGGCGTTTCCTCCGGGGCAGGAAAGGCGAACATTACGGGGACCAGGATTACGATGGCGAGGCTTGCCGAGTATCTGAGTGGGCAGGCGGGCCGTCCGGTCGTCGACAACACGCGACTGGGAGGCGAATATGATTTCACGGTGGAATGGGCTACGGAAGAGACAATTGGCTCGTCGGAGCCGTCGCTATTTACAGCGCTGCAGGAACAACTCGGACTGAAGCTGGATGCGACAAGGGGGCCTGTCGAAACGATCGTTATCGATAGCGCGGAAAGGGCCTCGGCAAATTGATTCTGCATGAGCCCGCGACTGCTGTTGCATCTTGAAGGCGCGGCCGTTCTTGTGGTCAGCCTGTTCTTCTATCACTCGATCCATGGGAGCTGGCTTCAATTCGGGCTGCTGTTTCTTCTCCCGGATATCTCAATGCTCGGGTACGCCGTCAATGCTCGTATTGGGGCGATCTCATATAACGCGGTACATTCCTATGTCGCCCCTTCAATATTGGTCGGCTGGTCTGTGGGGACAAATCATGCCGCTGTTCTGTCCCTGTCATTGATCTGGCTCGCTCACATCGCACTTGATCGACTGCTGGGATATGGGTTGAAGTATCCGACCCACTTCAAGGACACCCATCTGAATCCCGATCGTCACGCGCTGACGAAGGCCGGTTGATGCGACGCGGCTTCTTTGCTGAGCATCTCAATTCGCATGAGCATGATGACCCGACAAATCAACATACAGCGCGTAAGCGCGGTCTCTTCGAAACCATTCGAGGCCGTGGTGGAAGCCATTGAGGGGGCGGTGGGCCGGCCGGATATGCGCGAGTTTTCGCGACAGATGGCCACCGCGGCAACGTTCGCGGGCATCGTGGACGCGGTTCAGAAGTCCGTCGGCAGCGCCGGTCTGATGGAGTTCGCCCGTTTCGACCTCGGGGCCGTTCTGCGGAAAGAGTCGGGGCAGGCAGATCCGAAGATTCTGCGTCTGGTGATTGGTAATCCGCTCGTCATGAAGGAAATGGTGAAGCATGTTCCGGATGCCGGTTCTTATGCGCCGGTCACGATCCTGATCGACGAGCGAGCGGACGGCGTGCATCTTACTTACGACCGCATGACATCTTTCCTGGCGCCTTATGACAACCCGGAGGCGCTTCAGGTGGCTCGGGATCTCGATGCCAAAGTGGAAAAGCTGCTCGTTGAGGCGGCGTCGTAAGGCGGCGTCGGAATTTGCTTGACATCTATTACTATCACAATGTAAAACTAATTAATGATCTCCACCAACTCGTTCTGTCGAGCGTTCGTCGCTACGGCTCTTGCCGTCGTTTCTTTAAGCGCCACCGAATTTCGCGAGGCAGCTCCGACGTTCAGGCTCATCAACTCCGAAGGCGCGCCTGTCAGTCTTTCGCAATACAAAGGCAAAGTGGTGCTGCTCGATTTCTGGGCGACCTGGTGTACCGGATGCAAGGTCGAGATTCCCTGGTACATGCAATTCAGCACGAAATACAATGGCGATGGTCTGGTTGTACTCGGCGTTGCGATGGATGATACCTGGAAGCCGGTTAGGCCCTTTGTCAAAGAGAAGAAGATGAACTATCCCGTAGTCCTGGGCAATAAGGAGATCGCGAAGCAATACCGTCTGACCAGCATGCCGAAGACTCTGCTGATCGATCGCAACGGACGGATTGCTTATTCGTTCACCGGCATCGTCGATCGGGATAAGTTCGAGAGCGAGCTCAAATCGCTGCTTGCGGCGCGGTAGGACCGCGAGATAAGAAATGCTGGGCGAGTTTGAATATCTATTGCTCACCGCGGCGGCAAAACTGGGCGAGGATGCCTATGGAGCTGCGATTCGTCAGGACATTGAGAACGTTACCGGACGCAGTTGTTCAATTGGGGCTCTCTATACAACTCTTGACCGGCTGGAAACCAAAGGCCTGATCGAGACGTGGATGGGCGAAGCAACGCCGCAGCGCGGGGGACGTCCCAAGCGGATGGTTCGTTTGACGGGCGAGGGCGCCGAGGCGGCGGCTGACTTCTACAAGACCGTAATAGCCGCAAGTCGAGGCGCCGCATGGGCAGTCATATGAGCGGAGCGCTGTGGTGGCTGGCGGAACGGTTGTCCGGGTCGCTCGAGGCCGGCGAACGGGAGGCCGTAATCGGAGACATTGCGGAGTCCGGCGCAAACGGCGCGCAGGCCTTGCGCGATGTGCTCGATCTGGTTGTGCGCCGGAACTGGCGGGTGTGGCTGACTCTGGCCGCGTTGGCGGGGCAGGCGTACGGCCTCTTGATTTTCGTAGCCGCGCCTCTGCGCGATTTCGATATCTGGTGGAAGTACGGCGTGCGGAACGAAGACGGCTTATCCGCGGGTCAGGATCTCATTGCTCTGACCTGCCACTGCGCCGCCTTGATCTGCTACGCATGGACCAGCGGCTTCGCGCTGGCTTTTTTCTGCCGACGCAAAATCCACGTCAAGGCATCCCTGCTGTATCTGATCTGGCTGTTTTCGCTGACGGCAAGATCCCGCCTGCCGCTCCACAGCGCGGCACTTTTAGTGACGCTGGAGGCGCTGCTGATCGTATTTCCATCACTTAGAGGGATGCGCAAGGGCTCCGGCGCCCCGGTGATCGGCTTCGCTCAATTTGGGCTCCTGGCGTCGGCGACAGCAACGACAGCGGCTCTGGCGATTTGGACGTCCACGTGGTTCGCGAACGCGATCGAAGTATGGAGCGAGGGTCAGATTCGTACTGAAATCTCCTGGCTAACCCAAGTGCTTCTGCCGTTCGCAATACTGAACTGGCCGGTTGCATACCTCGCCATGAGTGCGCGGAGACGTAAACTTCAGGTCATATAATTTACCGAGTGACGGCCGGGGCGCGTTTACCGGAATTGATCGGGGGCATCTACAATTCTGTATTGCGGCCCGAAAACTGGGCCGAGGTTCTCGCGGGAATCCAACGGGAACTTGGCGCGATATCTTCCTATCTGCTCATTCATGGAACTCATCCGAACGACAGGAACTTATCCATTCTGGTCGAGCGCAATGTCGATGCGGGGATGCGGCGTCTCTATGACGAACACTACATCAAGCTGAACCCTCTTCTCCCCCATCTCGCATCCGCGGGCAGCGGCGAGGTTTATTCGTGCCGCCATCTGGTGACGCAGCCTGAATACCTGAAGAGCGACTTTTACCGCGAATGGGCCGAACCTCAGGAGTGGTTCGATTACGCGGGCGTCACTATCGTCCGCCGGAACTATAGTTCGGCGGCAATTGGCTTTACCGCTGCAAAGCAGGGTTACATCTTTTCCGATACTTCTCTCAGAGTGCTGGACACTCTCGCGCCTCACCTGGTGCGCGCGTGGGAAATTCAGGATCTGATCGAGCAGGAGAAGCAATCCCGCCATGATCTGGCCAGTCTTGTCGAAGCCGTGCGCTGCGGGATCGTTATTGTGGACAGCGAAGCGCGAGTGGTGGAAGCGAACCCCGCCGCGGAAGAGGCTTTGGCGCGCAATTCAGGGATGGCTGTCTGGAACCGCGTACTCGGCGCCGGCCGGACGACCACCGCTCTGCACGCCGCGATTCGGATCGCCTGCGGTCGTAACGGGCCGCCGCGCGGCGCAACCGTTGCGGTCAAACGCGGCCCCGGCCGTCGGTCGCTTGCCGTTTATGTCCTCCCTCTGGCAGATCCCGCAGGCAGGTTAATCGCCGCGCTTCGCCCTGCGAGAGCCGCGGTGTTGATCGTCGATCCCGAGCGCCCCGCAATCGGTCCGCTCGACAGCTTTGCTACCGTTTATCAGCTCACTGATGCCGAATGGCAGGTTCTGCAACATCTCGCCGGCGGCGCCTCACCGGGTGAGATCGCCCGAACCCTCGGCGTGGGAGTCGCAACCGTTCGCACCCACCTTCACCGGCTCTTCGACAAGACCGGCACGCGGCGCCAGGCCGAACTGGTCGCCCTTCTTTTGGGCTCCTTGCCCCCCGTTCGCATGCGATAGCAAGCCGGGATACCAATATTTTTTCTGTCAACCATTTGATGGACGAACGAACCTGCGAAATCGGCTAGTCTTCATCAAAGGAGGAAGTCGCATGGCAACGTTCACGAACAAGGTGACCGGCAAAGATACCGCAATCGAAGGGGATGCAGTAGATGGCAGCGGAGTGGTGGGGAGCAGCAACACCGGCGCCGGAATCCTCGGACAATCCGCATCCGGCGGGGGCGTGGCAGGCTTGAGCACGAACGGGTCCGGCGTGTTCGGCGCCAGCGCAGCGGCGCAGGGCGTCGGTGTGGACGGTCACTGCGACGCGGGAATTGGGGTCCGTGGATCAAGCAAGACGGGCCGCGGGGTGCAGGGCAGCAGCAACTCCTGGCAGGGCATATACGGACTCAGCGAAACGAACGCGGGGGTCGTCGGCGAGAGCCCGAAGTTCCACGGCGTCTTCGGAGTCAGCCACGATCCCAACAACGCCGGAGTCTTTGGAACCAATGATGGCGCGGGTTTCGGCGTCACCGGCGTGTCGCCCAATGGAATCGGAGTATCCGGGAAAGGCGGAAAGCTTGCCGGCCGCTTCGAAGGCGATGTAGAGGTGTGGGGCGATATCCGCTTCACCAACGGCGACTGCGCCGAAGAGTTTCCGGTGGAGGCTGGCCAGAAGGTGGAACCAGGAACCGTCATGGTCCTGTGCAAGCACGGGGCTGTCCGGCCCAGCTCCAGCGCTTACGACAAACGGGTCGCCGGTGTTGTCTCGGGCGCAGGCTTGTATCGGCCGGCCATCGTACTGGATAAACAACCATTGGACAGTGGACTCGATCAGACCGGACGGCATCCTATCGCTCTGGTGGGTAAAGCTTATTGCAAAGTGGATGCCAGCCTGCATCCTGTCGAAACAGGCGATCTGCTGACTACTTCCGACCAGCCCGGCTACGCAATGAAAGCGGCGGATCCCGCGAGGGCTTTCGGAGCCGTCATCGGCAAAGCGCTTCAGCCTCTGGCCGGCGGCGCGGGATTGATTCCCATTCTCATCGCTCTTCAATAGGAACATGCGCCATGCCGTTTTATGCCTTCAGGCTCGACAACATCGATGTCAAGTATCAGCGGGGAAAGATACCGGATCAGGATGTGGTCACCTTCAATGTCTTTTCGAATAAGATTGACCGCGGTTATGGAGCGGCAGTGTACAACGATCTGGTATCCGGGGCGAATATTCCGGCGGCGGCGGTTGCTCCGAAAACTTCGGCCAATATGACCACGCAGTGGATCGTCAGCCCGATGGAAATTGCGCCCGCGGATGTGGTCACGATCGTATATTCGGGAACGAACGTCAGCGACTGGCAATTGGGTACCGCCGCAGAACAGCGGCAGGACCAGATCGAAATCCAGCTGCTCGACAAGGTCACCGTTGCCGTGCTTAATGCAACGGGCGTCGGGGCCGTCGTAAGCGTACTTGGCGGTCTTATTACTTCCGCTCTCGATCCGATCGGCAGATTGCTCGGTTTCCAGTCTCAGGGTCCGTGCAACGGGCTTGTGTTTTCCGATGCGGTTTCATTTACGGGCGCGGAGATCGCCGCATTGCGTTTCGGCCCTCCAGACTCGCAACAGCACCTCTATAACTCGTGGCCGGATTCACTCGAAGCTTCTTTCACGCGATCCTATACCGACGAAGCCACGCACAATACGAACATCTGTGGGCATATTGCGGAGACGGACGTCACCTTCTCCGTTCTTCAGGTCGCCGCCGTGTCGGTTAAATACTATATGTCGCTTTTTCACCGTTATCAGCCGCTCAGCAACGGGCTGCGCCAGTTCGCGACGCCGCCGGGCGCCGCTTTCAGTCTGCGCAGGCTGATGCACTTGCGGGTGTGACGGTTCGCTCTAATCCGTCGGCAGTTCAGGTCCGACTTGTACTCTGTCCCGCTGCCGCTGCCGCAGTGCAATTTGCTCGCTGGTAAGCCGCGCATCGTAGATGGATCGGGGTTCGATCGACCGCGAGATCATCGTGGCGACTGTCGCCGCGAGAATCAGCGGCAAGATCGAGGAGCGAGCCGTGCCGGTAAGTTCCATGATGAGAACAACGGTCGAGATCGGACCTTGAGTCGTCGCAGACAAGACCGCCCCGGCGCCGAGAAGTGCGCACAATCCGGCCGGAATGTGAAAAACGAACGATGACAAGTAACCGAGCACCGAGCCGAGCAAAGCGCCCGACGTGAGTGAAGGAGTAAACAGGCCGCCAGGGACACCGGATCCGATACACAATATTATGGCGGCGGGCTTCAGCACGGCCAGAAAGGCAGCCAACGCTAAGGGCACAGCGCCTGTATAGAGAAGTTGGGAAACATCGCGGCCGTTACCCAGGAGCTCGGGAAAACGGATGGCCACCAGTCCCAATAGAGCCATCCCGAGGATAGGCCTCACAATTCTTTGCCACCCCGACGGCTTGTGGAGTTCCGCCCAGCGGACGAGCCGCACGTAAAGAACGGCAAACGGCCCCGCGACAAGACCGCAGAAGATAGCAAAGAGCAGGTTTACAGGCGAGTCCGGCCAGGTTGGGATGTGGTAAGTGGCGGCGTTGGGCAGCAGAGTCCATGCCGTCGCCGTTGCCACAGAGGAACAAAGAAGTGCCGGCAGGATAAAACGGAGCGCCAGAGCGCCACGAACAACTTCTATCGCGAAAAGAGCGCCTCCTAACGGCACTCCGTAGGCTGCGGCCATGCCGGCGCCCGCGCCGCAAGCCACCAGCAGGCGACGCTGGTCATCCGACAGGCGTGTAAAGTCGGAGAAGAAGTTGGCAAACACCGATCCTGCCTGTTTCGGCGCCCCTTCGCGGCCCAGCGAGACACCCATTCCAACCAGTACAATCGACAAAGTCGCACTCGCAAGGGTACGAAGCTTCGGCAGTCTTCCGGCATAAAACCAGATCGCCGCGGTTGTGTCGATATCATTTCCGCTCGATAATCTGCGCAACACAACCTGTGCAATGCCGGTCAGTATGCCTGCCGCCAGCAGAATCAGGAAAAGACGGGTAGAGGTTACCCGCTGCGCCATGTCGAGAATGTCTGTTCCGTTTCCGCCCCAGAGGCTGCGCTGAACCCATTCCAGAAGCCTTGTCAGCAAGCCGGCGGAAAAGCCGGTCAGTATCCCGATACCGATCACGGAGAGCCAGAAGCGGAGGGCGGAGGGCTGGTCGAGCGTCGCGGGGATTGCGTCGGCCTTCTTCAGTGCTTGCATTCGTAGTTCGACCTGACGGATTTTACCAGCGGACTGGAGATGAGCCTGGTGTGCGGCGGGACGTCATGCGTTCATGGTATTCGTGATTCGCGAAAACCGGATTCGACCGATCAGCGCCCGTTTCATGCACGCAAAAGAGGTTGACCATTATGAAAAAGGAAATCCCGGCATTCAGGACTGACCAGGCAGCGGAGAAATTCGTGGTTGCCGCCGATCTGACCAAATTACGATCTTTCCGGCGCCCGGCCGGTTCGATTCGAATTTGAGAAGAAAGAGGCCGCGTCAATATGCGCATTCAGGAGCCGCTGCTTGCAGCCGTGCGGACGCGCGCCAGCGAGCGCGGGATTCCTGGCAGAGATTCATTCGCGAGGTGCGGGAACGCGCCGTTGCCAGGGGTTGAACGGCCGCTTTCCCGATTTCATCAGCCGTTGCGATGCGAAGTTTTGGAGCCGGGACGAAACTTGCCTTGTCTGCGCAGAACTACAAACCTGCCCGGATCTCTTCAAGCGGGAGAACGAAACCGGATACAGCCCCTTCACCCGTGACGCTTTTCGGATTCGTTATGAGGCGCGGTTCGGTTGTTCCACGATAAACGTAAACGCACTGGTTATCGCCATCGATCAGCCATCCCAGTTCCACGCCGTTCTCCGCCCAGAGGCTCATCTTCTTCTGCGCTGTGGCAAGGCGGTCACTGGGGGCCATGACTTCAATCACAAACTCCGGAACAAGGCGCGGGAACTGTCGCAACTCGCGTTTTGATAACGAGGCAAGACGCTCGTTGGATACCCAGGCTGCATCCGGCGAGAGCCCCGATCCATCCGGCAACAGGAACTGCACGCTTGACCCGAATGACTTTCCGCGCCCGTCTTTTCTGGCCCATTCGCGAAGAATCCCACCCGCTTCCAGTGCGCGAAAGTCGGACTCCCCTCCAGCTGGCGGCACAATAACGATCTCTCCATCCCGAGTGCGCTCAACGTTCAATTCCGGATTGGCCGCACAGAAAGCAAAATAAGCTTCGTCCGTGATCGGATGGTCACGATCGAGTATCAGAGTTGCCGGCGCGTTCAGGTCGGGAAGCGCTATCTGCATACTTCATCATTGCTCAGAACTATAAACGCGTCTCGGGCATGGCAGCCGCGAGCGCGCTTGTGGAGCCATCAATTGTACGTACAATGCATATTCGCATTTCCGCACGGCTGGTCTTGCCGCACGAACGCGAGGAGCACGAGAGAGCGATGCCATCCGCGAGGAATTAAAAACGAAACCTGACACCGCATAAAAACGGTTACCGTCAATGAAAATCATGCGAGGCTGCCATTGCGGTAGTATCCACGGGACAAGGGTGCACGGAACGGGCCTTGACAGACACCACCCCGCGCTGATTCTGCAGTACACCGTCGATCAGTAAATATGCATGGCTCAGAACCGTGGTGCGCAGCCGCGTAAAAACATTCGGCTTCAGAATCACGTTGGCGATACCCGTTTCGTCCTCCAGAGTCAGGAAGACGAAGCCCTTTGCGGTTCCCGGCTGCTGGCGGCAGATCACGGCCCCGGCGACGCGCACGCGGCGTCCGTCGGGGAGACCCCTCACCTGCGCAGCGGGGATGATGTTCATGCGCTCGAGCATGGCGCGATGAAATCGCATCGGGTGCGCACCGATCGAGAGGCCGGAGTTCGTGAAATCGGCCTCGAGACGCTCCATGGCATTCATCGGAAGCAGCGGCGATGGGGTCTCGAGCCGCCCGGCATTCTGCAGCAACTCGCTTACAGGACGAAGCGCCAGTTCCGATTGCCAGAGCGCATCGCGCCGATGGCGTCGAGTCTTGACAATATGTCTGCCGATCTCATTGAGCGCGCCCAGATCGGCCAGCGAGGTCAATTCAGCGCGTGAGATTCGGGGAACGCGCCGCCGTAAATCGTCAATGCTGGTAAATGCGGCTTTCGACCGCTCACTCACGATCTGCTTCGCGGTTTCCTCACTTAGACCCCTTACGTAATTAAATCCCAGACGTACCATGAACGCTCCCTCACGGTCGCGGCTCGGAAGATGGTCGCGGCTCGGAAGAGATACAGAGCCGCGCGTGTCAGCAAGCGGTAACAAAAAGCCGGATTCGATCGTGCACAGCCAGTCCGACTGCGTGACGTCCACCGGCAGAAAATGCAATCCGTGCCTCTGCGCGTCTTTCACAAGGGTCAGCGGGCTGTAAAAACCCATGGGCTGATTGTTCAGCATCGCAGCCGTGAAGGCCGCCAGATAGTGGCACTTGAGATAAGCGCTGGCATAGGCGAGCATGGCGAAGCTTGCGGCATGAGACTCGGGGAATCCGTACAGCGCGAATGAGGTTATGGACTGCACGATCGTGTCCTGCTTTTCACCCGTGATGCCTTTCCTGTCCATGCCCGCGCGCAGACGCTTCTCGATCTGACCCATTCGTTCTTCCGAGCGCTTGAATCCCATCGCGCGGCGTAGTTCTTCAGCCTCACCACCGGTGAAGTCGGCGACAATCATCGCCATACGAAGCAACTGCTCCTGAAAGAGAGGAACTCCCAGAGTTCGTTCCAGGACAGGTTCAAGGCTTTCATGCAGGCAGACCGGAGCCTCAAGTTTCTCGCGCCTTCGCAGATACGGATGCATCATTTTGCCGACAATCGGCCCGGGCCGGATGATCGCAACCTGAACCACAATGTCATAGAATTTCTCAGGCTTCATTCGCGGCAGGCAGGACATCTGCGCACGGCTTTCCACCTGGAATAAGCCTATGGTGTCGGCTTTCTGCAAAGCCTTGTATACAGGAGGATCGTCCGCGGGCAAGTGCGCCAGATCCACTTCTTCCTTGTAGTGATCGCGAATCAGGTTGATGGAATCCTTCAGCACGGCCATCATGCCGAGACCCAGCAGGTCGACTTTAATCAGACCGAGGTCGGCGCAATCCTCTTTATCCCACTGCACAACGACGCGGTTCGGCATGGTCGCGGGCTCCAGCGGAACGATCGAATCGAGTTGGCCCTGACAGATCACCATGCCGCCGGAATGCTGCCCCAGATGTCGGGGAAGCTTCTGAATCTGCTGAGACAATTCCATAAGTTTTGCTACCCGGCCATCCAGGGGATCGAGGCCGGCGTCGCGGAACTGTTTATGCCGTTTCGATTCGTCCGGATTTTCCATTTCCCATGCGCCACGGCCGGAGAGCTTTGAGATACGGCCCAGAGATTCTTCGTCGAAGCCGAGCGCTTTACCCACATCGCGGACCGCCGACCGGCTGCGGTACGTGATCACATTAGCGGTCATTGCCGCGCCCAGTTTTCCATAGCGCTCATAGACGTATTGAATGGCGCGCTCGCGATCGTCGCCGCTGGGCAGATCGAGATCGATGTCCGGCCATTCGCCACGTTCTTCGGAAAGAAATCTCTCGAACAGCAGTTCCATAGCGATCGGATCGACCGCGGTGATGCCAAGCGAATAGCAGACCGCGCTGTTCGCGGCCGACCCCCTGCCCTGCACCAGAATGTTGTTCCTGCGGCAGAATTCGACAATGTCCCAGACGATCAGGAAGTATCCCGACAGCTTCAGATGTTCGATCAGGGCGAGTTCGCGTTCGATCTGCCCGTAAGCTTTTTCGTCGTGGGGCGCATAGCGGTTCCGCGCACCCGCAAGCGTTCGCGCGCGCAGGACGGTATCCATCGTCTCGCCCGGCCCAACGGGGTAA
>Ga0206909_1183_pt1 | contig 10912 bp, 11 predicted proteins | sample Alteio_BWOrgHeat_76_FD_152943 | JGI IMG/M metagenome (GOLD analysis project Ga0206909, IMG submission 152943) | Enriched cells from forest soil in Barre Woods Harvard Forest LTER site, Petersham, Massachusetts, United States -... | ecosystem: Environmental > Terrestrial > Soil > Temperate forest >...
CGCTTTACACTGACATAAACAAACCCGTCACGATCGGTAAGCGTATAGTAACGTTTTAAAACACTCGAGTGTGTCCTGATCCACGGCAATTGGGGCCATACAAATGAAGCGCTGCCAGCGCGGCCAGGTGAATAAGCCGTTACTTTAACGATATGCGCATACCCCGGCTGTCCGTTAGACAAGGGATTGTCCACCCATCCATAGATAACTGCATTAGGTAATGTGGTGACCGGTTGTGGCTGGGAACGCGCGTAGATCAACTGGGCTGCTGGGCCGCCGCCTTCACAATTATTCCCTGAACAAGGAAGGAAGAATTGTTTGAGCGCTGCATCTCCCTGCTCAAAGACCGTTTTCATGGTTTGCGCCCTGGTGTAAATATCATTCAAGAATTTGGCACGCAGGACAAATTTGGGAGCTTCATTCGTAAATAAGACAAGGCTGTCACTCACCCATTTTGCATAACTATTTGGTTGAGTAATGTCGCATCCTGTAAAACTCGTCGGTGCCGGGCCTGCAAGAGAACGGCCCAATGTCGAAGAAGCACACACATCCGGCAAGTCAGTAGGACAAGTGCCCGTCGTTAGTGCAGACAAGCATTGTTGATAATTATAAACAGGGCCAAAAGAAGCCGGAGTGCCGTCAGCATTTTGTCCGGCATTATAATTCATACAGGCCGTGACATAGCCCAGGTCTCCCCATGTTGATTTAAAATTGCTGTCATTGGCAGTGATCCTGGCATCATTGGCTGCACCATTAGTGGCAATATAGGAACTCTCAATTGTCGGGCCGCCATTAGCATTCATGCTTGGATCATCCTGCGGCGGAACGCACCATGAGCCGGTGTTTGTATATGTTTGCTGCAGCCAATTTGTAATGATGGTATTCCAATCACCAAGCTTATCTACCGCCGTCGTCGTATTAGGAGTGCCGGGCACATTAGGATACCCTGCTGGATCGTAAATGCTTAGCAAGCGGCCATCTTCTGCGCCATCTATCGTGCCCGCATTGCAAGTTTGGTCTGTGCAGCCCTGGCTAGCTGTAGGGTCATCTGAGTTACACGCATCCTGTGTACACGCCGGCGCAATCCACGCCGCCGCCTGAGGGTACCAGGAATTAAAAGTTGAACTTAGTGTATCGATATCCTTACCAAGGATGCCGTTAGCGAACGTCGTAAAATCTGACAGTGTGTGCATGGTATCGTCCAGGCTATCGATGGTGCTAATGGCCGGATCAAACGCAGGCACCTTGGTGACCGTCGTTGGATCAATGACTGTATTCGTCCATTCACATGAGCCGTCGGGAAAGACTTCGGAACTCCCGTTATATGGCCAGGTGGTGGAACAAAACTGATTGTCGCTTGATTGCCACGTAGTAGGTGTTGAATTAGCTATTCCAAAACTTGGGTCAGCAGCAGGATTGGGAGGAGCTCCGACCATATCCATCACCACATTCGGATTGATCCCCGCCGGAAAACCATTAGCGACACTATTAGCAAAATAATTAACGCAGCAGTCTTTGCCTTGACAGGTATACGGCAAGTTTAACTGTGCCAGGTCTGTGAAGCCTGCCGGAGCAGTCCCCGATGACGGGATCGACACTGAGCCGCCTGTAGCGCACCAGTGCGCCTGTGACGCCGTTACTCCTTGAGTCGGATCAATATTATCCACTTGCGCGCTATAGTCCCTCATCAGCCAGAAGAAAGGATATATGCCGTTAGGGAAATTTCCTTGCGGCGTCAATGATGTCTTCGGAGTTCCCACCTGTTGGTCACGTCCAAACTTGGCCAAAAATGATACGCCATCCGCATAGTTCTGATAGGTGGGGTCATAAATATACGGATACGAAGAACCGTATGGATTATTGGACTTGCACTGAGTAATATCAACCGTATCATCGCCATTACTGGGCTGCGGGCAATTAGAAGGCCTTACCGTAATCGTTGGGCTATTATGCAATGGATAATTATTGGTGGGATCATAATCAGGATCTGGCACGGTTGCCGGTTGACAGCATGGATCGCAATAAGGATTATATCCTGCACTTGACGGGTCCGAATCAGTACACGCATCATTTAATTGAAATCCGCCAGGGATCTTCAGCTGACAGTTGGCGTCTGACGGATTATCCGTACAGTCTAAGCCCGCATTGCTGCAAAGCGGATTTATCGGAATACTGCTATTAAGAGTATTGTCGCTGGCATTTTGGGCGCAGGTTTCCCCATTCATGAATTCTCCCAGTTGATTGGCAAAAAACACCACCTGGCGAATATCCTGCTGGTTTAACATTCTCAAACGATCGGTATAAAAAAACGCAAAGCGGCTAATAGAATCCTTGGGCAGGCCGGATGAATTATTCCCAAGCACGCCGTTAGTATTCAAATCGAAATAATCTGTGATATTGACCTGATCCCCGACGGAACCTTGCAGAGCTGTTGTGATGCCCTCTTCAAAGAATTGCTGCTGGATGGGTTGATTTTTTTGTAATTTATTCCACATCGCTGTTATCATCGGTCCAACCACGGCCAGTTGAAGGACTAAATTGGCGACCGCCATAACAATCGAGGCGACCGATAAAACTTCACCTACTAAAATCGCCGCTGCCCCTGCCCCTGTTCCCCACGTACAGACGGTTATAACTATTGCTACTACAATCGTGACAATAGCCAGAAGGACTCCATTTAGCCCGGACTTTTCATTCTTGTTCTTTAAATATGTTTGCTTCTGCATCTCGCCATAACTGGCCGCATCTGAACCTAATGTAGACGCACTCTCATCGGCGGCAATAGTCAATAGAGCTTTGGTCTGGGCAACACGTCCCCAATTGAGCGTAATGGCAAGGAAGATCAGCGCTGCTGCTGTCAATAAGATCAGTATCAGTGCTGTCTGGCCCTGGGTTGCTTTATTTAGTCTTTTTATCATTGGGTTGTATTCCCGGTTACTTTTCCGTGATAGACCGCGGCCATAGGCAAAACACGGTCGAAATCCGGATTAAGTTCGGATCCCGGATCTGTGCCTGTCATTGTCGTCAATGTATTATCCTGCGCAAAACGCCGTTGGGCCAGATCCATGCCTGCCCAACGAAAGACCATCACCATGCCGTAGATCAAAAACATCACCGCGATCATGGCAAAGGTGAATTCTATCGTTGACTGCGCTTTATTATTTTCATGTAATATCATCATTGCACCTGCAATTGCCCGGATGCATCTGTCATCCAGGAATGCCCGCGCCGGTCTTCAAGGCGGCTGCGGACAAAAAGCATATTATCACTGGTATCATAGCACGTCATTGCAATGTTATTGTCTGCGAAACAATTGTCCTTAGAGGAGCTCCCACTGACACAAAGTTCCACTGGATTGGGATCCGCGCAAGACACTCCCTTAGAACCGTCGCAAAGGCCACTGCCTGATCTATTGCAAAAACGCCCGGTATTATTGCTTAACTGGATCATACGTTGGACCAAATCGACGCTGTCGCGCTTATTGGCGCTGCGCACCACCTGGCCTGTTTCGGGGTTATATAATTGGCCTTCCTTGATCTGCAGATAGGTGCCGTCCTTGGTGAACGTAAATATCTGTGCGTCATTTAACAGCCCCGGCTTAGGCTCGCAGGAATTGGAATCCCATGTCCCATCAATATCTCCGCCCTGGCTATCCTCATAGCTGATCGTCGGAGTCCCGTTGCCATTCTGCCTGATCGCGTAAATAGTCACGTCTTTTAATCTGCCGTCCACATCATAGGTAGGGTATTGATTATTGCTTGCATCCAGGCCAATGGATGTCGCCGTTGTTGCAGGAGTGGCATACCACTGCCAGGCAATGTTACAACGCAAACTCGAACTATTTAAACATGATGTTACTGGCGGCCCAAATTGCTGATTAACCGCGTCATAATCCTTATTACGCAAAAGGTCAAACATCATGTCCGCACTATACGTGTCATTATTCCAGGCACCGAAAACACCCTGGCTGTTTGCCGTTACGATATCTGTTGATAATGCATGATTTTGGCATGGTAACGTCGCGCAATTGCGGGGAACCACATGAAACGCGCTTGTCCCGTTGACCGCCATATCATAGAATAATTTATACTGGTACCTGTTGTTCTTTAAAATACTTTGGATCCCGTTTAATTCCGCGCCTTGATCAGGGCCGGGGAATTGGCCTTTAAACCATGTCTTAAATATGGCAGGCAATGTTGTGAAGGCCGCATTGACGCCAGCCTGGGTCGTTGATCCGGCAACCAGCGTAAGGATCCCTTCATTAACCAATTCATTAAAAATGATGGCGGCATTGGATGATTCCTGGGCTAGTATTTGGGATTGGGTGGTAGTTAATGGCACTGGAACCACCGTGTCAAACTGATTTTCATTGATCGTCTGGGGAACCCACTCCCGTTGATTACGAAGGCACTGGTTCTGCAAACACTGCGCACGGGTCAGCGGAGGGGTTTCATAAGGGCCGTCGGATGCGCAGGTCGGCGGCGTCAGCGTCCTGTTCTGAACAAAGGACGCTGTGGTAAAAGGAAAGTGCTGTCCGTTGATATAAATGTCCATGAGAGGAATGTTTGCGCTTGGTTCATCATTATCCAAAGGGTACATCAATTCGTAAGTAAACGTCCCTGAGCCGTTAGAAATATATGGATTGCGGTCTATGTCCCCATATTTATTAAAGTCCGGCGACAAGCGGTCTTCTATAAGAAGGACTGAAGCGCTATTACGTGAAATACTGGCTGCCTTGGAACTGTTCCAGGAAGCAAGCATGGCCATGCGCATCACTTTAAAATTTTGATTTTGCGTGAGCCCATTACTTGCGGCGGAACGCACGATCGCCCCCAAAAGAAAGATCAGGATGGCCCCGAAAACGGCAAGCTCGGTGGCAGCTTGCCCCGCCCGGGCGGTGGCTTGTGCTTTTTTATGATCTGTTTTGAACATCAATTCCCTATCTGTGTCGAACCTGTCTTTGTTTCCACGGAATTAGACGTATCCGAACGGCCTGTCCATTGGCCTTGCTGGGCCTGTCCGGCAATGACACCCGTCCCATTCTCGACCGTTACAGTAGATATTGCATTGGATTGTGTGGCATACATAATGTTCGAATTAACGGCTTGAGGGTCATATTGGTCCCCCATGTCATCCGTCGCTGATTTCCACCTGCCCTGAACGCCTCGCTTGACATAGTCCTTCATGGCGATCATCACGCCCAGGATAATGACCATGATCACTGTATATTCTAAAATCGATTGTCCTCTGCGATTGCGCATAAGATTATTCCTTATTAGCCTCCCGGAGAGAAGCCTCCGTTAGTAATGGTATTTGATACCGTATCCGTATATTCATTAACAGAAATATTAGTTACATGGACTGCATTGCCTGATACGGGAATATACCCTATTTCTGAAATCTGCCTGTTCTTGGCTTCCTGCATTGCCGTGATGGAGTTTTCCATATACCCCTGCCGGGTATCATTAAAATCCTGGTCTGAATTCTGCTGATTGCCCACCTGGTCTGCCGTGACCTTGACCAGGCTTTGCACGCCGCGTTTGATGCCAGTTCCCATGTAAAAAAGCACTACCGTCACAATACCGACGATAATAGTGTATTCCAATATGGTCTGGCCACGCCGTGCACGCATCTGTTTTCCCCGCCCTCTAAACTAATTAGCATCACTTGGAGGCAATTGAGCACTGCCTGATGTTGTATTGGTATCTTCATTCAACGACTTGGTATAGATCGCCCCAATGACCTGTGGGCTGCCCGTTGTTGTCCCGTATCTCTCGGCGTGCCCCTGATCTACATTCGAAGCCATTTGTGTATAATACGGTTCGTACTCATGTGAAATAGTGCCGCCGGTAGCTCGCATGCAATTGGCGTCACATGCACCACTCGTGGTCACTGAATCAACCGCAAAATTCCTTGCGTCATGGATACGCGCATTTAATCCGCGCTGCACATAGACAGTCACCGCGACCACTGCCGCGATCACGACGAAAAAAATCATCACATATTCTGCCAGGACTGCCTGCCCTTTATTGTTCATGCTTCACCTCATTTACACCGCGTTGTCCTGCAGGCGGGAGGCTACGTTGAGCATATCCTGTGTCGTGGTATTCAATACGCTGTTTAGGCGCGTCTGGAAAAGGCTATTGTTCGTGGTCGTAAATAGAATAATGACAGCGACGACTGCCGTGACCAATAGGATATATTCCACCGTGCTTTGACCTTTTTGTGAGTGCATGCGTTTATCCTTTAGTAAAAACACAATACGGCTTTTTCATTCTTTAAAAACGCTGATGAAATAAGCCGTATTGTGTTTGCATACCGGGTTTTCCTTATATTAAAAACCCCTACCTACCATTATTAGGTCCCCCAATACTCCTGTTGGGAGTTGACAATAAGGGAATTATCGGTGGTATTGGTAGTTTCAGGTTTAATTAAAGTAGACTGGGAAATGCCCTGGCCAGTGACACCAAAGGTTTCCTCGGTCGAACTGTTCCTGATCGTTGTTTTGACTTCATTAGTGTTGCCGTCGGAATACTGATCACCGATATCATCCGCGGAACTCTTCAGACGTCCCTGCACACCGCGTTTGATATAAACCTGGATGGTCAGCAAGGCGCCGATAATGACCACTATCAACACCGCGTATTCCAGGGTACTCTGCCCGCGTTTTTGATTAAGATATTGCAACATAGGATTCCTCCTTAGAATATTCTGTTAAAATTATACATTATTGTGTCGTAGTCTGGTCAGTAGTGACATAATTAGTCGTCTGTGAACCTAATCTGTTGCGTTCACTTTGGGATTCAGCCCCTACCACCCCTTGCCCCAACAGTTTCTTTTCAGTACTATTGGTGTCGACATCATAATTGCTTTGCATGTAATACGGCTCATACTGTGTCGACTTACCGATGGTTTGAGTTGAAGATTCCATGTACGTTGACGCATCATGGATACGGGCTTGCATGGCGCGTTGGGCGTATGTCTGCATGGCAATGACACCAGCAACGACCAAGGCGATCAAAAGCGCGTACTCCGCGGTATTCTGAGCTTTTTTATTTTTAAGGAAGTTTCTTAACATGTGTTCCTCCTATATGAATTCGTAAAAATTAAGTTTTAACTATTATTACTCACTTGGCACTTATTATGGATTAACACCGACACTGTAGCTCGGCGCAGTACTGCTATTGCTTGCCGGCGATGTATGTGACTCACCTAGTGTCTGCCCCTTATCGCTCATGCCCTGAACTGCCGAATTCAGTGTCGCATTAAGCTGGGTTTTGAATGGACTGTTGCCACTCACTAAAAAAACGATGATAACTGCCACGACCGCGGTCACCAACAGGACATACTCGACCGTACTCTGACCTCTTTTGTTCTTTATCTTTATATACATAATTTCCTCCTGAAAGACGAGGTTGTTTAATTAAGAGAATCCTCAGTAATCATCTTCTGTTGAGACTGGACCGAACGGAACACGTAGGTGCTCAAAGCAGCTACTGCTGCTGAGATTAAAGCAACGACGATCGCGTATTCAATGAGGTTCTGCGCGTTCTTGTTTCTTAATTGTTGGATCATCGCTGTTCACCGTACATGCCAGAAGATTAATTAGACCCTTCCCCCTTACGTGCCACAGGAGCGAGGTGCAAACTACTAACAACGGGTCTTCCATCTATGTAAAAGCCCCATAAGGGCTGTTGATACGACTTAAGACTACCCCAGTAAAAGTATGCCATATATAATAAGGACTGTCAACCCCGGCAGGACAAAAAAATCATGAGATCAGTACTATCTTTAGACGGTGGACGATTCCTCATCCTGAGACTTTTCCTGGGGAGCTGCTTCAATTTTAACCCTTACCAATCTATTTTGCTCATCACGCAGGTACATTCTATTCAATCTTTCTATCGCTTGCTGTAATACGGATTTATTTCCATAAGTATCACTAACTAATAAACTTACAGTATTCTCGTTTTCATTTGTACTGTCAAATCCTCTTAAATTTGATATATTTTCTATAACATCATTATTATCAACATCTTGTGAAAAAAATAGTCCTTTTGACCTTTTTAAAATATTATTCTCATAATTCTCCACAAAGTATATATTCTCAAATGAATATTTCTTTATTCCATCCATTATATCGCTTATTTCTAATAAAACATGGTCATTGCGATCCACTATTTGTATATTTTTAATCTTAAACTCTTCTTGCCCACTCATGGTTGCTTTGAAAAGGACCTCGTCGGAAACTTTCTGAACAATGACAGGTTTTATATTATTAACCATCCCATCTACTGCTTCCCTGATACAGCGCTCCAGCGGCAGCGGAAGGTCAATAAAAAAATTCCTGTCATTTTCTAAAACAACCTTCACTCCCTTGGCATACGTTAGATAATACTTCCAGTCCGTTTCCTTAAGATTCTCTTCTGAGAAAATCCCCAGGTCCCAAAGCGCCGCCTTAAGAAATATTTTACCGGCACCTTCGTATTCAGGCGATATCTCAATATTTTCTTGTTCCTGTTGCGGCATATCTTCCTCTTCTTGAACAGATTTTGCCATAAGGACTTCCTTCTTCACTTCCACTATATCAGCGATCAAATTAAGTTCTGGTGACGCTATGATCGGCGGCAATAATTTAACCTGGGACAGGCTCGACTGGATCTGTTTCTTTTTTTCTTGAGGGATCTCGAATTTATCTTTAGGCTTTCTCCCCCGAGGAGTTATGATGCCCGACTCTTTAAGCACATCATGCACGGACGACTTGGAAAGATTAAGGCCAAATTTCTGGGACGCGGATTCAGCTAATTGACGACAGGAAAAAAGCGGATTGCTCTGCCGTTGGCTGATAATAAAGTGGACGACTTCGTCGGTTAATTTATAAATAACACCCATAGAATGTCCAGTCTGGACATTCTCATTATATCATTGCTCATGGATGCGTCAACGGTAGATATTCTCGAGAGGATCATTTATTTGATCCCCTACTTCTGTCTTAGAAGCCGCAATCGTTCCTGTGGGCAGCTCGATTGCATAGAAGGCTTTAAAAAATATGGGTGAGAGAAAAAACGGCTTGATGCCGACGCAAAGGCCAACCACCTTGTCTTGACGGTCACAAAAAATCACATCAATGGGAAATTTCATAAAGAACATGTGAATGGATTGGCAGTGCGTAATGACAAGCGCATGGCCTTTGGGAAAATCACGACGGCCAAGCAAGCCTTTCATGCGCTGCCTGGGATCCTGGGCAATTTCAATATGTGAAGCAATGCTTGTTTGGCGGGTCAGATTGGAGATCACTTGGTATTTTCAAAAACAGTTTTACTAAGAGGAATGCCGCGGGTGGTCAGGTCTTCAAAACACTTAGGAATATAGCCCGTGGCTGCGTAATCGCCGATGATCCGGCCTTCGGCATTCATGCCCTTATGGACAAATGTGAACACATCGATGATCTCGGGCATCCCCTCTATCATTTTACCCGTAAGTTCCGAAATAGCGGTGATCTTGCGCGACCCGTCGGAGAAACGATTGATCTGCACGATGATATCGATCGCTGAGGCCGCCATTTCATAAATAGCGCGCAGCGGCAGTTCAATGCCTGAAAGCAATACCATCGACGACATACGGGAAAGCGTATCGCGTGTCGTATTGGCATGCAGGGTGGTTAAAGAACCATCGTGGCCGGTGTTCATCGCCTGCAACATGTCCAAAACCTCAGGGCCGCGGCACTCACCGATGATGATACGGTCCGGGCGCATACGCAGAGTATTGACAAAAAGCTCCCGAATGGTTATTTTGCCGCGGCCTTCAATGTTAGGCGGACGGCTTTCCAGACGGGCCCAATGCGTTTTAACTAATCTCAATTCTGCTGCGTCTTCAATCGTAATAATGCGCTCATTGTCCGGAATAAACTGGGAAATGATATTAAGCAGTGTTGTTTTACCTGCACCTGTACCGCCGGAGACGATCATGTTCTTGCGGCCAAGGACGCAAGCATTTAGAAAATCTGACATGGGCTGTGAAAGGCTGTTGAACCGTGTCAGTAAGTCTTCAATGGTATACCTGTCCTGGGAAAATTTACGTATCGTGATCATGGGGCCGTTCAGGGACAAGGGCGGAATGATGGCATTAACACGCGAACCGTCGGGAAGACGGGCATCCACCATGGGTGTAGACTCATCCACGCGACGGCCTAAGGGAGCAATGATACGGTCGATCGTAGCACGGACCTGGTCATTGGAAATGAATCTCTTATTGGTCAGAAGGATCTTGCCGTTTTTCTCCACAAAGATCTCGTCCTTATTATTGACCATGATATCGGTAATAGTCTCGTCGGCAAGAAAATCTTCCAGCGGGCCTAATCCCAATGTTTCATTGACAATTTCACGGACCAGCCTGGAGCGTTCCTCATGGCTTGAAAGGAATGTCCCTGATGTTTCTGCTAAAAGTTCGGTGACCACTTTTTCAGCGGCTTTACGCAAATTAGCTGCCTGTGCCGGATCATTTAAGACTTCCTGTGACATCTTCTGTAAATTCATGCGCTCAACTAAAAGGACATGTACCGCACGCTTTACTTTAATGACCTCATCTTCTTCTTTTTTAAAATCCAAAGATACGTCCGCCGCATTAGGCGTGATGCCGAATTTCTCCCAGAACGCATTGCTTTTCTTGTTAGAAGTATCGTCGCTGGCAGCACGCACCTTGATGACATCACTGGCCTGGACATAAAGATTTTCATTGCTTAAGCTGTTGGCGATCTCAAAGAAACTTTCAGACACTCTTGTCTTGGGGCTATCAATGACGCAGGGAATACCGCGGTTTAACGCTATCCCAACTGTTTTACCATCCGAGGGTATTAAAGAAAAAACTTCGCAGGCCAATGCATCCTTGACTTCCTGCCAGGCAACGCCTCCGC
>Ga0206909_1167_pt1 | contig 10820 bp, 13 predicted proteins | sample Alteio_BWOrgHeat_76_FD_152943 | JGI IMG/M metagenome (GOLD analysis project Ga0206909, IMG submission 152943) | Enriched cells from forest soil in Barre Woods Harvard Forest LTER site, Petersham, Massachusetts, United States -... | ecosystem: Environmental > Terrestrial > Soil > Temperate forest >...
GCATTCACAAATCCCCAGCAGCCTATAGCTATCAGCAGTACTGATGTAGGAAAGAGGCCCGTAGTTAAATCTTTTGCTATTGCGTAGAGTTGGTTAGACATGACAAGAATTTGTGAACTTGTCGTTGCAGATGCATTACCGATAAAAAGAATCATCAATACTGCTAAAACTGAAAGAACTTGTGTCTTTCTCATAAATCTGTCTCCTTTGTGCATGCCGTTTTATTTTGTCGAATCATAACATTATATTGATTATTTGTCAAGTAAATCCCAAATAAAAGTGATAAAATGACAAAATTATTGGTGAAAAATCATACTCATCGCTTATTATTTTTGTAAACGGGCGTACTTCTGGGTCACATCTACGGCAGGAACAAACTTAAGATCAGGAGCCCAGCGCATGGGAAAACTTTGATTGGTTTTTTTAAAACTTGACGCATAAATAGGATAGTGTTCATTGGCTTGAGACGCTTTTATCGTAAACCACGTATGATCAAACGGTGTTGGTTCGGATGCTCCGATATAATGCCACTGCCCGTCCCAAATCTCTACCCATGTGTGATTGCCGCTCTCATCAGGCCACATGGCAATAGCTGCAATGCGGGCCGGAATTCCGACGGAACGCAAGGCATCGGTCAAAAGAATGGAAAGTCCGGTGCACGAAGCATAGTGTGCTTGGGTTGAATCATAAGGACTTTGATCAGGTTTAGGACGCTTAGTTGCGTTATAACTGACTTGCAATGTAGAAAAAACGTATATGTTCAATGCTTTAACTGCCTCATCAATGGTTTTGCTTTCCCTGGCTATTTTAATAAAACGCTGATGAAAATCATCCCGCCACATATCCCGACGTTCATTGAGCGTAGCATAAGGCAAAATATCGTTGAGAAAAATATCTTTAGGAATATCATGGCCCCACGGAATTTCGTCCATGGCCTGATAAGCCAAGCGGGTATTCTCACTTAAAAAACTTGCCCTTAAAGCCACCAGATCACGGCCCGGCATATTAGCGATCAGGAATGCCGCTCCCTCACGCTGCTGAAGGGTTACATCTTTAATAGCATCCATGAGTTCCCAGCCATTTCTACCTGACTTTCTAAGGGCTGAGATCACATCGTTTTGGTATTCAACGGGAACCAATCGACTGATGTTCTTGATCTCCGTCAATGACGGACGGAACGTTCTTTTATCCGGAATATGTTGATCAGCGCCTGCAAAAACATCCAAAAATAAAAATATGAAGAAAAGGCCACCTAAAATCAGATGGCCTTTTCTTATTGAAACCCTCGCGGATAGATAGGCTTTGTAATTAATATGCGCCTCTCCAATGCCCACGGACCCAGACATAATTACCATACCGCCATGCCCAATGCCCTCTGACCCATACAGCATTAGGATACGGAGCAACACCGACAACCTCTACTTGCATAGGTGGAGGTGAAGTTCTCCAATGCCCGGGGATCCAAACGTACCCGCCCTGTCTCCATACCCAAAAACCCCTGATCCATACGGCATCAGGATAAGGAGCAGGCCCTATGACCTCTGCTTGTAGCGGTGGAGGCGCTGGCCTAACGTAGGTCGCACAGCTGCTTAAGAGCGGGACCATAATGACCGCTGCCGCTATATAAAAAAATATTTTTTTCATATTCCCTCCTATTGTTCTATGTACTGACATCGTACAAACAGCTATATTATAATTTAAAAACAAATCATCTTCTATAACTTAATTTAAACGGCCTTTTTAAGCTGTTCAATAACATGCGTATTAAGCCCAAAGGCCTTGGTACGCCAGGACGCGATCATCTCCTCTTTATGCTCGGCCCATAATTTGCCCCAGCGATGCCAGCCGGAATGAGGGCCCTGGCGATGGACCCATAGACTATTAGGGTAATAACCATAGATCCCATCAGGGAACATATGGTTCTTAACGGCTTTATACGTCCAGTAATTCCAGTGGAACCCAAGATCATTAAAGGCCTTGAGCTCATCTTGCAGATAAACGTGTTCATTATAAACACCCTGACGGTAATTGACGCCAAATTCTCCCACATGAACAGGGCGCTGTTTCTTTTGCGCAAAGCGGTAATACCCTTCCATGCGGCGGCGAATGGTGTCCTTGTTACAAGTCTTCCATGGATATTGGATAAATTGGATCAGGTTAAAAGCGAACTCCATAGGCTCATAATAATGAATACTGTAAACCCAGTTATCATCAGCAAAATCATCCAGGACATCGATCTGCTGGGCCCAATGCTTGCCTTCAATAAAAAGGATATGGTTTTTATCTGAACGGCGGATCGCTTTAATTGATTCCCGATAAAATTCGTTCAATAGATCAGCATCCTGCAATACCGCTTCATTCAAGACATCATAACCCGCAATGATCGTTTCATCTTTATAGCGGTCCGCTAATTTCTCCCATAATGCATAAGTCTTTTGACGATTGGATCTCTTTGTCCACAACTCTGTCTTGCCGTTCAAACTATCAGAATGCCAATCAGGATTTTGCGCACCGTAGGCGGCGTGCAGATCGAGTATTAAATAAATATCATATTTTTTGGCCCAAACGATCGCCTGGTCTAAATAGGAAATAGCTTGCGGGTCAGATGTTACCTTATAATGAAAAGGCAGACGGATGCAATTCATGCCCCATGAAGCCACCTGCCTGAAATCGGCTTCCGTAATAAAATTATCCCTGAAATTTCCCATCAGCTCAGCCAGGGCCTTGTGCCCGCATTCTTTGGCAAATTCTTTTTCAAAGACCTGTTGGGCGAGGCTTGGCGCATAGACAAAATAAGCTTCCATCATCAGCCATCCGCCAAAATTAACCCCTTTTAAAAGCACCTTATTACCCTGGCCGTCGACAATAAAAGCTTTATCTCTCTTTAAGAATGTTTTTTTCATATCAAGTCCTTGAGCTTTAGGATCCGTATAAATTCTCCGGCTGCTGACGGCTCTACCGTGATAGATCCGTCATTATGCCCCCCGTGTATCTTTAAAAATTCTTTAGGCTCAGCGGCCGCCTCAAAAAGTTTTTGCCCGACCCAATACGGCACGACTTCATCCTCCGGGCTATGGATAAATAATTTGGGAAGGCTTAAAGCCCTGACCTTATTGATCGAATCAAATTTAAGGCTAAGAAAAAAAGAAGGGACAAAAGGATAAAAGATATGCGCCATATCGTGAGCATTGCTGAAGGATGATTCAACGACCAATAACGCTGCCTTGCGATGAGTTGCCAGGTCTATGACCACACTCCCTCCTAAAGAAGCCCCATACAGGATAATATTCTCCATGTTCACATCTTGGCGTGATCGAAGATAATCATAAGCACCCTGTGCATCTAAATAAACGCCTGGCTCTGAAGGCTTGCCCTGGCTTTTGCCATAACCGCGGTAATCGAAAATAAATACATTCAATCCCAACTCATAAAAGAACTTGATCTTAAAAAGCCTGTCACTGATATTACCGGCATTGCCATGGGCAAAAATGAGCGTCGAGCGTGCCTGCGGACTTTTAAAGAACCATGCATTAATGGCAACATCATCCCTGGTTTTAAAATAGACATCTTCCCAGGGCAGGCCCATGATCGATGGGCCAATCTCCATATGACGGCTTGGAAAGAATACCCCGGCGGATTCCAGGTAACGCACCAGAAAAAAAAGCCCTGCTGTCATCACTGCGAAAATCGCCAAAATATCGATCAATATATTAAGCATGGCATTTACGGATTACGTTGGGGGATCAAGGACAACATCAAACGGATAGCTTTAAGAATATCTTCGATGGGGCACGGCTTGGTCAAATAATGATCAGCCTCCAGATTGACCCCTTTTTTAAAATCATCCAATTCATTCTGGGCTGAAACAATAATGACAGGCTGCCATCTTTTTGTCGGGGGATTGCTGCGTAACTGGCTTAACACCGCCCATCCGTCCATTTTAGGCATGTCTAGGTCCAGAATAATGACATCAGGCAGATCAGTGACGATCTTGCTCCATGCTTCCTGGCCGTCTTTCGCGGTGATGACCTCATAATGCTGTGAAGCAATTTTCTTGGCCATGATCTCAAGGATCACATCTTCATCATCAGCTATCAATATTTTGATCGCAGGCGCACTCATCGGGCCGAAGAGTAGTTCTTAAGGTCATAGTGGATTATTTTTTCAGGCATATCGATACGATCAATGATGACATTGGCCTTGGTAAAAAATTCTGTCGCCATGGTATCGTGATAATCAGAAAACACCACCACCCTTTTAACACCTGCCGTAACCAGGGCTTTAGCGCAATTGGTGCAGGGCATATTGGTCACATATGCAGTTGCGCCATCGACGGCATGGCCGCGGCGGGCTGCCTGGACAATGGCATTCATCTCGGCATGCACGGTGCGCACACAATGATTATCTACCAACAAACAACCTACGTCTTCACAATGATCATCACCTGGGATGGAGCCGTTATACCCTGTGGCGATGACATTCTTGTTCTTAACTAATACAGCACCGCAATGCATGCGCGGGCACGTGGCACGTTCGGATGCCAGCATCGCCAGTTTCAAAAAATATTCGTCCCAATTAGGTCTTTTAGCCATAGCGTTTCCCTTTTCTTATTTTAACAAATTCCGCCTGCATTGTGGAATTTAAGATTAAATCTTATATTTTGGCCAATCTTCGCATAATGCGCCCGGCAGCTTCTTGAAAAATATTGACAGGCGCCAACAAGCTTAAAACAATATAGGCTTCCCTGTCAAAATCAAAAAAATAACCAGGATAAACCGAGACATGGTCCTCCCGAAGGAATTCCAAAGCCCACTCTTCTTCTGATTTGATCGCAGGGATACGCAATGTCGCATACCATCCCCCGTCAAGAGACAGTAACTGCGTATGATCGTTCAAATGCGCTGAAAGCCACTGCCAATTTTCTTTAACCCTGGCCATGATCTGTGCCTGAAGCGCTGGAACATGCCCCAGCCATTCGCCGAGGGCGTTTTGCACCGGCGTGTTCACCGATAAATAAGTATCTGCAATGATCTCCAGACGGGATAATGATTCTTTCAATATTGCTTGAGGGCCGGAAGCCAGGATCCAGGCGCATTTCATTTGGGGAAGTCCGAGTGTCTTTGATAGCCCTCCTAAAGTAAATGTCAATGCCCTCTTGTTACCGGCCAAGCTGACAAAATCCCCGTTAGTCAGGGCATAATCAAAAAAAACTTCGTCGGAGATAATAGCCATGTGATGCTTATGGCAAAATTCATTTAAGAAATCCAAGTCATCATGGCTGATATAGGAACCCGTAGGATTATTGGGATTGACTAAAATAATGGCACGGGTCTTGGCATCCACGCAACGTTCCAGGGCCTGACGGTCTAATCGCCATTGGCCATCATATACTAATGGGTAATAATCAAAATTAACATCGTTGATCTCAAGCAAGAATTGGAATAAAGGGTAGCTTGGCTTAGGGATCAACACTTTTTCGCCCGGATTAACCAGGAGCCGCATTAAAAAAGAATACGCTTCAGAGGTACTGGCCGTCAGGATAATCTCATCTGGCGACAAAATTGTTTTTTGACCGGCATAATAGTTGGCTACTGCCGCACGGGCTGCCTTCATGCCGCAAGCATCAGGATGGTACCTGAAATTGTCTAAGGCATTTAACGCAGAAAGCATTCCCTGAGGGTACACAAAACCACAGCTCGTCGGGTTAGAGACTGTCAGGTCCATGACAGGAATACGCCGGGCCTCAAGCTCTTCGAGGGCTTTATTTAAGGCGTTGGTCTCCTGCTGCCAATTAGTCCGGCGGGCGAAAGGGAATTTATCCATTGGATTGTTTAAGACGGGCGATCTCTTGCTCTTTGGCAGCAAAAGCTTTCTTTAATTCATCAAATTCACTTTTAGCCACCCATTGAATGTCCTCACGTTTTTCTTTAAGCTCGGCATTCGCAGATTTTAATTCCCGAAGTTCCCGGGCATTGGCATCAAGAGTTGTTTGCTGGCTGCTGGCCTTGATGAATAATTGCCTTTTTTCTTCGACGATCTGTTCATATTTGATCTTGATCTCCTGCAGCTCACGCTCTAAACGCAGGCGATTGGAATGTTCTTTTTCCAGGTCATTCTCAGTACGGGAAATCTGGTCTTTAAAAGACTTTTCATGAGCCTTAAATTTTTCCAGGGTCTCCTGCTCTTTTTCGCGCCAGCTTTTTTCAAGGGCTAATTTCTCAACCAGGTCCTTAGTCTCGGACTTACGCTCATCAACCGATTGCTGATTCCTCTTTTGGTCCATTTTCATCTTCTCGATCTCACCAAGCAGCGACTGATTATGCTTCTCCCAACGCTCGGCAATAGCCTTCCAATCCTTGCTTGTGTCAACAGCGGCAGGATCAGGGGCCAGGGCAGCAGCTTTTTTTTCCTTTTTCTTCTTAGCTGCTGCCTTAGCCGGAGCATCGGACGGCAACATATAAATGACAATGGCCAACGCCATTAAAACAACAAAACCAAAAATGATCATCCAAAACATATAGCATCCTTTATTAGCGGGATAAATGGACAGGAAATCTTAAGCAGCCAGATCTTTTTTAAATTTCGCAGCAAAAACTTTTATTTTTTCAAAATAGCCATCGATAGTTACAGCTATCTCCTGCATGCCATCGGTTTTGCCTTCTTTAGCTAAAAGCTCCAACTTAAGGCAAGAGGCATACAGGGACTTGGCAGAAATATTCCCTGAAGACCCTTTCATGGAATGGGCAACTTCTTTAATTTTAACAATATCATGGGCAGCGATAGCGTCACCCAAGGCTTTGCGTTTGGCCACAAAATCTTCCTGATAAATATCAAAAAGCTCATCAAGCAATTCCTTGTCATCTTGCACGCGTTCTAAAACATCTTTCAGGTCAATGATCTCTTCGCTCATAATACCCCTTTTCCTAACAGGACCCCGCCGCTTGGGCCATCAGCCCAGGCGGGGCTTATTAATTTTTAAGACGCTGGGTGACAAGATTGACGATCTCTTCGTAAAGTAAATTGCGGTCAATGGGCTTGGAGACATACCCATCCATCCCTGAAGCAATATACCGTTCCCTGTCCCCGGCCATGGCGTTGGCGGTCATGGCAATGACTGGCACATGCTGGCCCGTTTGTTTTTCTTCCCGACGGATGACCTGGGTTGCTTCGATACCGCTTAGCAGGGGCATATTATCATCCATCAGGATCACATCAAATGTTTGATTGTTCAAAATGTCCAAAACTTCCTGGCCATTATTAACTACCGTTATCTTCCAGCCTAATTTCTCCAAAACCCTGACGGCAATACGCTGATTGACTGTATTATCTTCTGCCAGCAAAATACGCAGATTATTCAATTCGGGCGGCACTGCATACACAGCGGTTTCTGCCCTGACCTTCGGATCGCTCTCTGATTTTCCAAAGACATCAGGCTTAAAACCAAAAAGAATGGTAAAACGAAATGTGCTGCCTGTCCCTTCCTTGCTATCGACTTCAATAGTCCCGCGCATCATCTCAACGATCTTCTTACATATGGCCAATCCTAAACCAGTGCCTCCGTAACGCCGGGCCGTGGTGTTATGCGCATCGGTAAAGACATCAAAAATATGCGGCAGATTTTTAGCAGATATGCCGATACCGCTATCGATCACCTCAAAGATCACTTCACAATCTTTGGCAGTGAGTGATTTCATCTTCACATTCACCTGCACCTTGCCTTTGTGAGTGAATTTGATCGCATTATTGACCAGATTGACAATGACCTGGCGAAGCCTGACAGGGTCCCCCGTCAAAAGCCTGGGGATCTCAGGATCAATGCACCAGACAACATCCACACCCTTATTACGGGCCAGGATCATCAATCCTTTACATACATTCTTAACGATATCCTGCACGTTGATCTCAATTTCCTCGATCACAACCTTCCCTGCCTGGGCGCGTGAAAGGTCAAGGATATCATTGATCAGGCTTAATAAATTATCAGCTGCATCCTTGGCTACTTTTAAATTATCTATCTGCTCTTCCGTTAAAGAAGTATCCAATGTGAGGTCGATCATGCCGATAATGGCATTCATGGGCGTGCGGACCTCATGCGACATTTTGGCCAAAAAAACACTTTTAGCATTATTCGCTTCTTCCGCGGCTAATTTAGCCTGCAGGATCAATTCATCAGAACGCTTGCGTTCGGTGATGTCCTGAAGCATCCCGACGGAGCCGATGATCTTCCCCCGGTCATCTTTAAGGATATTGACAGACAGATCCACATCAAGGATAGTGCCGTCTTTACGGATGACCTTGCTTTCCATATGATGCTTAAAACCGCTTTGGCGGATATTCAAAGAACGGATGATCTTCCATTCATCCGCCGGGTATAAAGTACTCACCGGCCTTAGATGAAGGTCTTCTGATGTCATTCCTAAAAGCTGCTCGGTAAAGCTGTTCCAGGAAACGATCTGCTCTTTCTCATCGGTCATGGTGATGGCAGCAGCGGAATTATCCAGAATGATACGCAATTTATTCTCGGATTCGCGCATCTGGTATTCAGCCTGCTTTTCACGGGTCACATCATAAAGGATACCGATCGACCCGATCACCTTGCCATCACTGTCTTTTAACACAGATATGGAAGCACTGACATCCAGCAAAGCCCCATCTTTACGAAGGACCTTGGTGGTGATGTTTGAAAGCATACCCTTGTGCCTTATATTCAACGAACGGATGCGTTTCCATTCTTTGGGCGGGTATAAAAAGCTGATGGGTTGATTAAAAAGATCAGCCTTGGTCATGCCGAGCATTTTTTCGACCAGAGGATTCCAGGCAACAATGCGTTCGGAGCTGTCAGCGACGGTGATCGCGGAAGGGGAATTCTCAAAGACGATCTTAAAGAGCTGTTTAGACTCAATAAGGCTCTTTTCTAATTCTTCTTCAATTTTGATCGTTTTGACTTTAGCCATATTTTATTTCTTGGTAAATTGAATGTTCTTGGAAATAGCAACTACATTAAGGACACCTACCACCACTGCCAAGACAGCCAAGCAAATCTTGAACATATGCACCCAGCCTGCATGAAAATCTGCAGGCTTTACAGCATGAAGGACCAAAGAGGTCAAAAAAACGATCACAAGAATGGAAAATCCGCAGACAAGAAAAATGATCAGTGAGAACAAACAAGAGATCAAAACGACAAAAAGATTGTAGGTCAACAAACTACCCTTGGACATTTTACTGGCAGCAATTCCGATGCGTAGCATAATATTATGTTACCATTAAAAAGTAGTGACAGGCACGACTTTTTTACCAAAAATAACGACTAAAAAGTCGTGCCTGTCACTACTTTTTACCGTTCGAACTTAACCACATTCTGCCACCAGGCGTGGCTGTCCCAGGAAAGCGCCTGTTTCCATAATTTCCGGGCAGTCGCGGTCTTTAAATGATCCGGGGCACGTTTAAAGAATGTCTTGGCAACTGGATAGCCGTTATCTACATACTCTTTGGCCTGGATCAGGCATTCCAGGATATCAGCATCACGGGCGACGATGCTCTCCGCAGATGACTGGCTTTCATAATCACCGCGCATTTTTTGTAACGCGGCTTTAACTTTTTTGTCCAAAAGAGAGACCTGGTCAGCAAAAGCCTTCTTTTCAGCCTCGCGAAAGTCAATATAATAATGCCCCATCTTATGCAGGTCATTGATGCGTGCTTCATGGATATCATTAAAAAGCGTCATGGTCACGACACGATAAGGGTCAACATCTTCACAATGCGCGATATAATAACCGATCACCGCGCAGCGAAAGCAATGCTCCGCCACTGTCTCTGGATTTTCAATACCAGCCACCCACCAGCCGCTGCGCTTGACGCGTTTTAAAAGCCCTGCTTCGGCAAAAAAATCAAGGGCTGCGGCCTGAGGATTGACTTTTTTATTTTTTTTGACGGACGATTTCATAGCATAACATCGAGGTCGCATGAGCGACATTAAGTGACATCCGTTGATTTTTCATCGGGACCATCACCTGCATATCCAGCTTTTTAATAATGATATCCCTGACCCCTTTTTCTTCTGAACCCATCACCAATCCCATGGGAAATTGTAATGTGACTTCAGTCAGACTTTTGGCTTCCTCGACCACAGTACCCATCATCCAAAAACCCATTTTCTTGGCACGTTCAATGGCATTACCTAAATTAGAGACCTTGGCAACACTTAAATAATTCTCGCCGCCGCAAGCGACCCTCAAAACAGATTCTGTCACGCTGACCGATTCAGTCGTCGGAAGAATGATATCAAAATAACCCAAGGCACCGCAAGAACGGATAATACCGCCTAAATTCTGAGGGTCATTTAAATTATCCAAAAAGACCGGGATACGTTTCTTTTCCAAACAATTGTTTAGAAGCTCATCGATGGCCATATATGCAAAATCATCAATGTCCGCTATTATCCCTTGAGTATTTAAACTCTGGGCCAATCGCTGGATCTTGGAATGCGGTACCGTTTGGACACCAATACCCCATTGATTACATTTTTTGCGGATATACGCCAGATCCACATGGTCTTCGTCGATCATAATACGACGAATAGTTTTAGGATTAGCTTTCAAACGTTCGATAACTGGATTCTTACCGTATAATTTCATTTTATTCCCTTCACTACTTCTTTATGCCTAACCGTAAATAGAACAACGGCTTTAGTATACTCCACCAGCTTAAAATAGGTATCATTTTAGTATAACCGCCTAATTTTTTAGGCGGATAGATCTTGGTTACAAATACTTCTTTAAACTTATACCCTAAGACGATCACCTTCCATAAAATGTAAG
>Ga0206909_1185_pt1 | contig 10762 bp, 9 predicted proteins | sample Alteio_BWOrgHeat_76_FD_152943 | JGI IMG/M metagenome (GOLD analysis project Ga0206909, IMG submission 152943) | Enriched cells from forest soil in Barre Woods Harvard Forest LTER site, Petersham, Massachusetts, United States -... | ecosystem: Environmental > Terrestrial > Soil > Temperate forest > O...
CGTTACCATACTGTGTTTAATATTTGCATGTGCACGTGCTGAGGAACCATTGTCGGATAAACATCTGGAAGCCAGAGCAACAGAGTTATTTACCATAGTCAAATGCCCCGTTTGTGAAGGGCAATCAATTAAAGATTCAGGTGCCGATCTCGCAATCGCCATGCGAGAACACATTCGCACTGAAATTATTAAGGGGCGCAATAATGAAGAGATTATGGCTGGATTAAAAACTTCCTATGGAAGCGAAATCAGTTTTATGCCTGAGTTCTCCCCCTGTACTTTTTTACTTTGGCTGCTCCCATTAGGCATATTCATTATCGGCCTGAGGCTTGTGGTAAAAAGCAAATAATCAGAAATAACTTAATTTACATAAACCTTGACGCCCCGGACATTTTCAACTAATAATGCCGCTATAATTGCTTTTACATAAATAACCAATAAATTTTGCGGATAATATGGCTACCAGCTCAAATGTTATAGTTCAGTATATGTATGCTTTAAGAGCAAAACATGATCCTAGCTTTTCAGGTGTATGCAGTCCAACCACCGATGACCTGACTGCCGTAGTGCAGTTCCCTAAACTCGATACCAATCAAAAGCGTGCACTTAGCAAAGTCGATTATACTTACAATAATTTCTCTAAACAACTTTCCTCATTATTAAAAACGCATTTAACAACTGAGAATAGCAAGTATCATGGAACCATAAGTAACGATGCAAAAGGAACTCTTCATTTTAAGAATCCAGCGCTTTATTTAGGAAACAACCATAATGAAGCTGAGCTAATAATGGCGGATGACTCAATTAAATATGAGTTTTTTATGATGAGGTCAATAGCCGGAGCCAAAGCTCTGCCTATCCAAGATGGTTTTATTCTTAGTGGAAGCTCCGCTATTAAACCATCGAGCAAAAATATTTTTGTGGATGCATTTGATTATAAAAATGCCAAAGGAGAAATAATAATGAGTTATCATCCTAGTGGCACTGCAAATCTGGATGCTCTTGAAATATTAAAACAAGACCGTATAGAAGTTGAGAAAATAATAAAGAACGTATACCAGGAAAACTTGGTTGGCTGCAATACGTTAAAAAATGTAGATAGCTATAATCAACTAATAGTTTGCACCGGAATAAGCGACACTTCTCATACCGATTATTTTCTTGAGTTTATGATCTGTCTAGAGACTTTCAATTTAATACAAAAATCTGGCTTCTGTTAATAGACTTCAATTGATCTTCGCTTATAAAAAAGTACTCCAAAATTTCCTACTAAAAATACCCGGCTCAGCTGCAATTTTACTGCAATAACAGTATCTTTTTTTGCCTAGTTTTGCATTTTAAATTTAAGCCATGTTTATCTGTAAGGGCATGATTTATAACTCATATTTTGACTCGCAATATCTTAATTTAATTGAGTGATTTTATTTTTAATAGGCATTTTATTATCATTCAAAATCAATCTTGAAGCTTTAACAAACTAATCATATAAAAAACCCAATATTGTCTTGACGCTATAAATGCCATCCTGTAATAAGCGCTTAGAGGCACTAAAAATGCCCAGTAAAATTTAAAGGAGATAATATGACTGTACCAACAAATAATGAGTCAGGCAGAACTGATTCGCCAAATACTACACCTGAGAAAACTGAAACAATAAATACTGATTCAGGAAAAGCTGTATCAATTAATGCACTATCCACAGTACAACGTAAAAGTATTACGCCAGTATCTAAGTTAAATTCTACCGATCCAAAAGCAATGAAGGAACACGTACAAGAAGTTTCTGCTAACAATAAAGCATTTGAAACTGCTACAGCAGCATTTAAGACAGTATACGACCGCTTTGAGTCATTTGTAAAAACTCATATGCTAAACATGAATTCTGTATTTAATGATGAGCAGAATCCTGCAGAAGGTGCACCAGGGGCTCTAAAATTTACTGCACCTGAGAAGTTACGTTTAAAAAAAGGTGAGATAGAAGAATCCCTTTTTACAACTGACGATGCTATTGCTTATAAATTTTTGATGCTTAGGTCTTTAAGTGAGAAAAATGCGTTTCCCCTAGGGACAGGCGTAAAACTAGTCACCGGGCCTAATACGGAATGGTCAACGCAGACTTTAGTAAAATCTTTTGCATATAAAGATTTGAGTAAAAATCCAGTTTCTGCCACTAATACTAACGAGAGAGGCCAGGTAGTAGTAAATCAGGAAGCCTTTAAAATTCTCAAACATGATAGAGCAGAGCTACAGACGCTTTTAAAACAAGCGTTCTCGGAAAAAATATTCGAATGTAACACTTTAAAGATCGCTGAACCTAGCACACAGGGCTTAGTATGTTCAAGTTTTATAGACATTATAAACCCAGAACGCACTATAAATGGTTATATTTGTTTTGAGATCTTTAATTTAGCAAAAAACCCAGAGCTTTGCGGCGACATAGTATTCGCTGAAGAGCACTTGGAGTTCTAAGCGATAATTCGTAGTGGCTTCATGATACTCAATTCTTTGCTTAAGAACTGATTATCATAAGCCGCTACATTTGTTGAAACAGTAATTTATTAATAACGAGCACTATATGTCCCAAGAAAACCAACCTAAAGAAGTACGCCAAAATTCCCAAACCACAGGAATAGTCCCATTAGTATTCCCTGGCACTGAACTTACAATTAAAGCTGCAAATCGGGGCGATGCAGCTGCGCAATACAAATTGGGTTGCCTTCATCTGGAAGGTAAGGGGGGTGTAGTACTTGATTCTCAAAAAGCTATTGAGCTATTTACAGCAGCCGCAAGCCAAAAACATTTGGATGCACATCATAAATTGGGGCTCGTTTATTTCGAAGGTAGCGCTGATATTCCACGAGATTATAATCAAGCTAAAATATGGTTCGAGTCTGCAATGCAAAGCGGCCATGCAAAATCGCACTATATGTTAGGAGAAACTCTACTCCAACTTAAAGAATACAAACTTGCTCGGGAAACTTTGGAAGTGGCTGCTCCCAAAGGAAATTCTGATGCGCTTCAATTGTTAGGCAAAATCTATTATGAGGGTTTGGGTGTTGAGAAAAACTTCAGAACTGCAGAAGGTTATCTCTATAAAGCTGCAGCTAAGGGAAATGTTGAGGGCCTGTATTTGCTGGGCAAACTTTATTTGGAAGGCAGCACAGAAGAGAATAATAAATTTGCGCCGCGTTACTCGGATGCTATTGACAAGCTCACTAAAGCAGCCGATCAAAACCATGTCGGTTCTAAATTCCTTTTAAGTAAAACTTATCTAGAGGGCATAGTTGTTCCAAAGGATATTGTAGCAGGTCTTAAATGGCTCATAGATGCAGCAGAAAAAAATAATCATGCAGAGTCTCAATTTCTTTACGGAAAAATACACTTTGACGGGGAAATCGTTCAGCCTGACCATGATGAGGGCATTGCTTACATGACCAAAGCGGCTGGCAATAATTATGCTGAAGCACAATTTTCTTTAGGCAACATTTATAAAATGGGCAATAATGTCCCTCAAGATGTTGAAAAGGGCAACGCTTTCCTCAAAGCAGCGGCACATAATAACCATGCAGGTGCTCAATTTGTATTGGGGGCAGAACATTTGTCCGCGTGTAACGGTCAATTAATCGAATTTGATCAATCTTTAGAGCAAAGTATCAAACTTATAAAATCTATACCAGTAAAAAAAGGGTGGTTTAATGAGGTAAGCGCAGAAACTCTGAAAGCTTATAAGGATGCATTAGTCCATAATGCTGATTTCGCAAATGCCGCTGATTTATTTGTAAACGCAACTACTGCTGCTGGCTCTTCAAGGGCGAAAAAAACAACTTACCTTGAAGAAAAAATCATAAATAATGAGACTAGCGCTTTAAAAGCAGAGTTTAAGAACACAAATAAGGACTGCAAAGAGTCCTTAGATTTACTTACGCAATCAGCAAATAATGGCCATGCTGAGTCTGCGAATACATTGGGCGACCTTTTCATGAAAGGGACAGTTATTGCTAAAGACATTAATGTCGCACACGAGTGGTACAAAAATGCTGGTGATAAAGGCAATCTTGAATCGCTATATTCCTCAGCTCGCATGCACTACACTGGGGTATTAAACAATGAGCCCGACTATGATAGCGCCTTCCCTCTTTTAACAGAAGCAGCTGCAAGAGGGCATACAAAATCTCAAGAAATGTTAGGACATATATATTTTAAAGGATTGGGAACTACTCAAGTTGACTATGCCCTTGCTCGATTAAACTTTGATAAAGCTGCGCAAGCTAAGGAACAATTCGTAGCTCAACATATGATGGGTGTGATTTACTCAAAGGGTTTAGGCATTCAAAGAAATTGTGGAGAAGCCAAAAAATGGTTTGAGATAGCTGCTGAGTCTGATTATGCAGATTCCTTTTATGAACTAGGGAATATGTTCAATGATGAAGTGTGCTTTGATAAAAACCGCACTTTAGCCATAGACTACTATTCTAAAGCTGTTGAGAAAAATCATACTGAAGCTCTTATGCCTCTTGGCACATTACTTGATGAGCCAGTCTATGCACAACCTCAAGATTTATAATTAAGGCAATGCATGCGGGTATCACTTCCATGTTTATGTTTACTAACCTTCAGTTTAAGCTCACAAGCTTATGCTGAAGGTTTTTACCTGAAATTAGATTTTCCCGTAGGCATGGAATTAATTGATAGCAAGTCTGCCCAAAACTTAAGCAGCGATGACATCCACAGAAAATCTGGCGCTTTAAAACCCACCTTTCTAACTCAGTTGGGGGTTGGCTACAAGTTTTCAGATTATTTTGAGGCCGAGCTGATGTATGGTCAATTGGGATATAATTTTGCTGCAGATACTATAATAACCAAACTAAACTACGCCACCTCGCCTTTGGGACATGATTTATTTGGGTTCGCTTTTAATGGTACTCCTGGAACTTTTAGCACTCCATATTGCACAAACAATCCGGCTTTGTTTGTCACCACTGATGAAATTTGCGGCATGGCCAGCGTTTTTAGCTCCGGCATCACATCGCTTAAAACTTCTACTAAATTCAATAACTTAGTTGGGGCGGTGAAATATATGCCCATTAAAGAAGTATATAAGATGTTTTCCCCATATGTTTCTCTTGGAGCCGGCATATCGCACAGCAGTTCTAAATTCTCTTATTCCTTTTATTCAGTGCCTGCAGGAACTATACAATACCCTTCAGGCAAAAAGACCACATCGGCACTAGCTTTAGAATTTGGCGTCGGTACGAAAGTTAAGGTGGCCAAGAATTTTCATTTAGACGTGAGCGCAAAATACTACGACTATGGCAACCATAAGCTCGCGCCTACTATCTCTAAGAAAGTTAAAGGATATAAATTCTCCGTCGGCGCTACTTTTCTACTAGATCCAATTAAACCTTAGGCATCTAGATTCTCAACCTTAAGCGCGTTTTCTTGAATAAACTGGCGGCGTGGTTCAACCACATCACCCATCAGCACTGAGAACGCCTCTTCCGCCGCATCTAGATCGCTGACTTTTACCTGCAATAAGGTGCGGACATCCGGATTGAGCGTGGTGTCCCAAAGCTGGTCAGCATTCATTTCTCCCAGTCCTTTAAAGCGCTGCACATAGACACCTTTGTTGGCTATTTCAAAAACATTTTCCATGAACTCAGTTGGAGTTCGGCATATGATCTTGCGATCCTTACGCTCAATGATTGCCGGCTTTGCAAATAGCGCGCTGATTTTAGCAGCCGCATTATGCAGGCGTTCTGCTTCTCTATAAGGTACAAGAGTAGCATTGATATTATAATTTTCGGTCACGCCGCGTTCATTGCGGGTCAGGTGGATGTTATCGTTCTTAACTTCAACAGCCCAACTAACCTGATGACCGGTTTCATTGTTTTTACAGATGGAAAGTAGCTTTTCCGCAATAGCATCATATCGGCTGTGATCCTGCTCAGCAAAGAAGCCTGCTAGAGCTGCCGCTTCGATGATATGCTGCGGATTGGACTTGCTTGCCGATTTCAGCACATTATAAAAATTGTTAATTTCTAGCAGGAGATCAGCCAGGTCAGCACCTGCTCTTTGCTCGTTGTTAGCAAGCACCACTGTACCTTCCAGCGCAACATCAATAAGGTGCTGCTGAAGCGCGGCATTATCCTTCAGGTAAACCTCGGTTTGACCTTTTTTAAACTTGAATAAAGGCGGCTGGGCAATATAAAGGTGGCCCTGCTTGATTAAATCAGGCATATGGCGGTAAAAGAATGTGAGTAGCAAAGTTCTGATGTGCGCACCATCCACGTCTGCATCGGTCATAATAATAACTTTATGGTAGCGAAGTTTTTCCAAATTAAACTCATCCTGACCAATGCCGGTACCGAGAGCGGAAATCAATGTGCCGATTTCGGCTGAGTTCAGCATTTTATCGAAACGTGCACGTTCCACGTTAAGTATCTTTCCACGCAGCGGCAGGATTGCCTGGTACTTTCGATCCCTGCCCTGCTTAGCAGAACCACCGGCGGATTCACCCTCAACCAGAATGATCTCACATTCCTCAGGATTCTTCGACTGGCAATTGGCAAGTTTTCCAGGCAGGGTTGCCATATCGGTGCTTTTCTTGCGCGAAAGCTCGCGGGCTTTACGGGCAGCTTCTCGGGCGACTGCTGCCTCAATAATTTTTCCAACTACCAGTTTAGCTTCTGCGGGATGATTTTCAAACCACTTGGCTAGTTTTTCAGCGACCACGGTTTCAACCGCTGTACGCACTTCGTTGTTGACGAGCTTATCTTTGGTCTGCGATGCGAACTTAGGGTCAGGCGCTTTAACAGATAAAACGCAGGTTAATCCTTCCCGCATATCTTCTGGCGATAGATTTATCTTTTCTTTCTTATAGGCTCCGCTTTCATTTGCATAGCTATTGATGCTGCGGGTTAAGGCCGAGCGGAACCCAGCAAGGTGAGTACCACCATCGCGCTGCCTGATATTATTAGTAAAGCATAGTGTGTTCTCATGATAACTGTCGTTCCATTGGAGCGCAATATCAACGCCAATATTATCAAATTCCCCCTGAACGACTATAGTTTGGTGAATTGAATTCTTACTTTTATCCAGATCTTTAACAAACGCTTCAATACCGCCTTCATAAATAAACTCGTTCTTAAGTGGAGGAGTCTGCCTGGAATCTTCAAGGGTAATATGCACGCCGGAATTTAGGAAAGAAAGCTCCTTCATTCTGTGTTCTAGGGTGTCATAGCTGAATTCAGTTATGGCAAAATACTTGGCTGAAGGCAGGAATTTTATTTCAGAGCCGCGATTCCCTTCCGCATCACCTATTTCTTTGAGTGGAGCTTCAGCAGCGCCATCGCGGAAACGCACAAAATATTTCTTACCGTTGCGACAAATTGTAAGCTCAAGCCAATCTGAAAGCGCGTTGACCACAGACACACCAACGCCGTGTAATCCACCAGAAACCTTGTAAGAATTGCTGTCGAATTTACCACCAGCGTGAAGCTGAGTCATGATGACTTCAGCAGCCGATATTCCTTCTTCTTTATGAATATCAGTTGGGATGCCTCGTCCATCATCGCGCACTGTCACTGATCCATCTTTATTTATCGATATGGATATCTTTTTGCAATGTCCAGCTAAGGCTTCATCAACTGCGTTGTCCACAACTTCATAGACCATATGGTGTAGACCAGAACCATCAGCTGTATTGCCAATGTACATTTCGGGGCGTTTTTTCACACCATCCAGCCCCTTAAGAACCTTTATCGAATGGGCGCCATACTCTTGAGACATAGTTTGCAACTCCGCAGCAGATTTATTTACCATTTTGGGATGACCAGAACATTATTTTCTTTACTATAAAAGTTTAACATATGCGGTTGTCATTAGCAAGGAATGCATCCGTCTTCGCTAATTTTGCCGAAGGCAAAATTTAGCTACGACGTGATTTATCATGGCGTAGCGTGCGAAACGGATGCCACGCCGAAGCTTTAGCGAAGGCGGGCTGGTTAATCGTACACTCACCCCAACCACTTCCGCTTTATAAGATAATCAGCAGAAATCCTTCCAGGGCCATAAAAGAAGATAGCTGCTAATAAAAACATCCAATAGAAATGCTGTATATTATCGTCATAAGTGATGATTATCATAAGAGTCATAAAGAATAGCGGCAGACTCGCCAGGCGGGAGAATAGCCCAACAACCAGCAGCACTGGGCATACAAGCTCAAAGAAGGTCGACATAACCGCAGCAAATGCCGGGGGCAATAACGGCACCGGGTGTTCAAAAGTAAATAAGTATATCTCATTGTCCCAATGACCGGCGAACCAATCGTCCAGCCGCGCGCGGCCTGATTTAAAAAATATATTGGAAATCCATAACCTGACTATGAACATATAAATGCAAGAGAGCCTGGCAATTACGGTTTCGGTTTTTTGTAAAACACTAATTATTTGCATATACTTAAGATTACATATTGATTTATATTAACTTAGCACGAAACTTATTGACAACAAATGATTTTAAGTCCTACTCTAGATTTTAAGGGGAATTCCCATTGTTATTCAATAATTTAAGGAGCTATTATGAAGAATAAAAGTTTAGTTGGTGTTGTTCTTGCAGGAATTTTGACTGCAGGCGCAGCTTATGCTGCTGATATGAAAAGCGGCACTACAGATACTATGATGAAAGAAAAATGCTATGGTATTGCTATGGCAGGTAAAAATGACTGTAAAGCTGCTGATGCATCTCACTCATGTAAAGGACAAGCTAAGATGGATAAAAATCCTAATGACTTTATGTTAGTTGCTGACAAAGCTGCATGTACTGCAGCAGGCGGCATGTCTGATGCACCTAAAGCAACAGATATGAAGAAATAGTTAAATCTTTTTAAAGCTGCTTGATATACTTTGGTAGGTCAAACAGCTTTTTTTATGTGCATTATGAACAAATTCAGTTTTCCCTTTTTAGGCTTTGGTTTGGGGTTACGTGCCCCCCATTACGACCTTGTTATGAAAACCAAGCCCAAAGTTGGTTGGTTTGAAATTATTTCAGAAAACTTCATCGATGCTCATGAGGGCTATTGGGAGTATCTATCTGATCTTCGCCCGACATATCCGATCGTCATGCATGGTGTTTCTCTTTCAATTGGCAGTACTGATCCGATCAAAAAGGATTATCTCACCAAGGTCAAAACCCTGGCTGATCATATTAAATCTCCCTGGGTATCAGACCACCTTTGCTTTACTGGAGTTAACGGGCTTAATAGCCATGATCTATTACCGGTGCCCTATACAGTGGAGTCACTGAACTACATCGTAGACCGCATCAAACTGGTACAGGATTTTTTAGGACGGAACATTATCTTAGAAAATCCTTCGACTTATTTGGAGTTTACGAGTTCCAGCATCCCGGAATGGGAGTATTTGGCTCAACTGGCTGAACAGGCCGATTGTGGCTTATTGCTGGATGTCAATAATGTTTATGTCAGCAGTAAAAATCATAATTATGATTGCAAAAAATATATCGATACGATACCGGCCGACCGTATAGTCCAGATCCATCTTGCCGGGCATCAGGACTATGAAACCCATGCAATAGACACTCATGATCAGCATGTAATCGATAAAGTCTGGGAGTTATATCGCTATACTTTAACGCAAAAAGGCATAATCACTACTATGATTGAATGGGATGACCATATCCCTGAGTTTGATGTGCTCCAGGCTGAAATTGCTAAAGCCGAAGCTATTGCCAACAGCATAACTATGAGGACAGCCGCATGAAATTTTACCAAAGTTTAAGCGCTTTACATGAAGCAATAATACAGGGCAATCTCGATCACTCTAGTGGATTTGTGAAAGGTAGCGAGTTTCTTTCGCCTGAGGCGCGCCTTCAGATCTATATCGATGGTTATAGAATCCGGCTGGCCAGCGCGATTGAGGCTGATTTCGATTGCCTCCACCACCTGATTGGCGATAAAGAATTCAAGACGCTTATAGGCAATTATATAGAAGCGATGCCACCAAATCACTATAGCTTGGATCAGTATCACATTCGCTTTCCCCACTACTTACAGGCCTTAGGCTGCGAACGCTATGTCTCAGAAATGGCTATGCTCGAAAGCGCTATCGCTGAAGTCTTCTGGATGCCGCACAGCACAGCCATAACGGCGGAAGAATTTCAGAAGATAGATCCCGAACAGCTTGGCAAGCTCACGCTCAACTTAAGAAAAGCCAGCAAGCTTCTGGAGTTTGAATATGATTGCGAGAGCTATTTACAGAAATTCCGGGCTAATAAACGGCCTAAAAGTAAACCGAAAAAAACCAGGAATTTTCTGCTGGTTTACAGGCATGAAAATGCCGTAAAAAGAGTGAAGCTAACTTGTCCAGAATTTGAAGTGTTAGGATTTCTTTCAAAAGGACTAAGCGTATCTAAAGCTATAGAACAGGTTTTTGCTATTCATCCTGAATATGCAGAAGACATTGCAAACAATATACAAAACTGGTTCGCCACCTGGGTTAAGAACGGTTACTTTGTCCCCATCAATAACCACTATTAGGATTTTAAAATTGTATGAGAATGTTTGATAGCCTCCTAAATATCTTAGGAAGAACTGTTGTGTTAGTAGCTATAGCATTTTTTGTACAGCTAGGCTTCGAATTGATTGCAGAGATAAGAACCGCCGCTAAAAAAGATATTTTTGCAATGAGGATTGAGAATATTATGCTTAATCGCGGTGTAGGTTATTTAGTTCATGCTAATAATG
>Ga0206909_1187_pt1 | contig 10701 bp, 9 predicted proteins | sample Alteio_BWOrgHeat_76_FD_152943 | JGI IMG/M metagenome (GOLD analysis project Ga0206909, IMG submission 152943) | Enriched cells from forest soil in Barre Woods Harvard Forest LTER site, Petersham, Massachusetts, United States -... | ecosystem: Environmental > Terrestrial > Soil > Temperate forest > O...
ATAAATCTTGGTTTAACAAAAAACATCAACTCCGCGCTTGATAAAGTAAAAGGTGATTATTTTCAGGCGTTCGGTTGCGATGATATTATGTTGCCCGACAAAATTGAAAAACAAATTGCGCTATTTGAAAAGGATATAAATGCAGGCATCATCTACAGCGACATGTTCTTGATTGATGAAAATGGATTGCAGATCAACGAAAGTTTTTATGAAAGGCATGTTTATAAAAAACCGTTGAGCGGTTATATTTATAATGATCTGATTGATCGTTTTATTATTACGGCGCCAAGTGTATTGATAAAAAGAAATATACTGGATGACCTTAAAAAATATAACGAAGAATTGGATTATGAAGACCATGATTTTTTTTTGCGTGCCGCAAAAAAAAATTTGTTTGTCTATATGCCTGAAAAAACTGTTCTGTACAGGATCTCAGCGGCTTCACTTACGGCAACCAATACAAGCCTTAAGTTTCTGAAAAACAGTTTTTTGATCTATTATTTTAATTACGATTCTTCAAAGCAATACCGTGATGCGTTTCGGCAAAAGCTGATATATTACATGAAGAATCTTTATGCATTAAAATTTTCACAAAGCAGTTCATATTTTCTCAAAGCTTTTTTCAAATCGAAAAAAATTATTTTTTTGAAATACAGTATTGCATCAATTCCGTTTTATTTTAAAAAATGAATTCAGTAAAATGAATGAAGAAAATAAAATAAGGCTCATCGATTTTCCAAAGATCCTTGACGAGCGTGGAAACCTTTCTGTGGTGCAGCAATTCAAGGAAGTGCCGTTCGAGATCAAACGTGCTTACTGGATCTACGATGTGCCCGGCGGCGGAGTTCGTGGCGGCCATGCATATAAAAATCTGGAAGAGGTCATCATCGCTTTGTCCGGCAGTTACGATGTTGTTTTGCACGATGGAAAGCAGGAACATCGTTTTCATTTAAACCGTTCTTATTATGGGTTGTACGTTCCAAAAATGGTGTGGCGGCATATCGAGAATTTTTCGACCAATTCGTTAGCCCTGATCATTGCAGGACAACTTTATGATGAATCTGAATACATCAGGGATTTTGATGAATTCATTAAACAAAAGAAATGAAATACGAAACAGTATTTGATTGCAACATCATACATCTTCCAAAAATTTATAACCGGGCAGGCAGCATCACACCTGTGCAGAACAGCATCGAAATACCTTTTGATATAAAACGCATTTTCTATCTCTACGATATTCCCGGCGGCGAATCAAGAGGTGCACACGCGCATAAAACACTCAACCAGTTTTTAATCGCAGCGAGCGGCAGCCTTGATGTAACACTCGATGACGGCCGCAATAAAAAAACTGTTCATCTGAACCGTCCTTATATGGGGCTTCATATCAAACCCGGGATCTGGGATTATATGAGCAATTTTTCTTCGGGCGCGATTGTGCTCGTACTCGCTTCTGCAGAATATGATGCAAACGATTACATACGTGATTACAACGATTTTCAACAACTCCGTAAATAGATGAATGTACTTGTAACATCAGCCGGTTCCAATCCTTCAATCGGTATTATCAAAGCATTGCGGTTGGCTGAAAGTATTGATAACATTCATATCACGGGCATTGACATCAATCCTGCGCATCTCTGTGCAGGCGCTTTATTATCAGACGAATTCATACAAGTGCCGTCAGTTTATGAGGAAGAAAAATATGTTGATGCAATTTTAAGAATAATCAAAGAGAAAAAAATTGATTGCGTATTTCCCATTCATGATCACGAATTGACTGTGATTGCATCTTTGAAAAAACAATTTCCAACATTGTGTTTTTGGGCTGTAAACGATCAAGCGATAATTGAAACATGCAACGATAAGATCATTGCCACAGAAATTGCAAAAAGGCTTGGCATAAAAACGCCGGAAACATTTTCCGGTTATAAAAATATTCCTGAAGAAAAATTTCCGATCATTTCAAAACCTTTGAATGGCGTAAGCAGCCGTGGCATTTGCATTGCAGCAAATAAAAGACAACTCGAGGATTTTATGAACAGAAAGGATGAAAAAAAATTTCTCATTCAATGCTTTATTCAAAACGACGCTGAATTTACTATTGATGCATATTCATCTTATACAGGAAAATTTTACGGCGCAATGGTAAGGCAGAGAATTGAAACAAAAGATGGCATCGCTACAAAAGGTGTGACAGTAAATAATGCACTGTTAAACGATATGACTGCACTTTATCTCAACGAGATAAAATATAAAGGCATTGCCAATCTGCAATTCATACGTTCAAAAGGCGAGTATTATTTTATTGAAATAAATCCCAGGTTTTCGGGGGCAGGTATTTTAAGCATTTGTGCCGGCTTCAATTCGCCGCTTTTTACCATCATGGAAAGCAGGAAAGAAGTGCTGAAACCCTTTTCGGAACTGGATTTGAAGTATGGTCTTTACATGACAAGATATTGGCAGGAAAATTTTGCGTATGCAGCAAATGATATTGTTTGACCTCGATGACACGCTGATCGATACACATCAGCGGCATTATTTTATTTTTTCTGATTTTCTAAAAAAATACAATTCCCAAAAAATAAGTTTTGAAGAATACATTTCGCAAAGAAGAAAAAGAACTTTTTCAAATAAAATATTGATGCAGGAAATGCTTCCCGAACATGCAGATGAATTTGACGATTATTTTGCACGCGCAATTGAAAGCACGCAATATTTAAAATTTGACAGACCGATCGTCAATGATTTTCTTTTAAAAGCGATGAAAGAAAAAAACATAAAAGCGACAGTTCTCTCACTCCGTTCAAATCGCCAAACTGCAATGGATGAAGTAAAACAGTTTTCATTTTATAATTTAATGGATGAGTTTATCTTTTTAAAACATCACGAAAACAGCAATCCAAAATCGGCTTATATAACTCAGCTTAAAGTGAATAATGAAGTGATTGCGTTTATCGGCGACAATGCTTATGACAAAAGAGCTGCAGAAGAAACGCAGACAGATTTTTATGCAGTTTCAACGGGAATGTATCCGATCAATGATCCTATTGTTTATAAAGATGTGAATACTGCGTTGCAGCAAATTTTAAAATAAAAATGAAGATCCCTTTTCTTTCTTTCGAGTCAACCAATAAAATCATCAAGGCTGAAATGCTGGAAGCATTTGAAGAAGTGTTTGACAGCAAATGGTATATTCTTGGCGAAAATGTAAATGAGTTTGAAAAAAAATATGCTGCATTCAATAAAGTTAAACATTGCATTGGCGTAAGCAATGGATTGGATGCGATCACACTTTCATTGATTGCTTTGGGAATTGGAAAAGGCGATGAAGTCATCATTCCATCAAATACTTATATAGCAACAGTTCTGGCGATCTCATATACAGGTGCAAAACCTATTTTTGCTGAACCGGATATTTACACTTATAACATTGATGTAAAAAATATAGAAGCTGCAATCACATCAACAACGAAAGCAATTATTCCCGTTCATCTTTATGGACAATGCTGTGACATGGAAAGCATCATGCAGCTTGCAAAAAAAAATAATTTATTTGTTGTTGAAGACAATGCACAATCGCACGGAGCAACATTCAGCGGCAAACCTGCAGGAAGCTGGGGACATGCAAATGCAACAAGTTTTTATCCGGGGAAAAATTTAGGTGCACTTGGCGATGCAGGAGCTGTGACAACGGATGATGATGCGCTCGCAGAAAAAATAAAAATGCTCCGCAATTACGGCAGCAAAAGAAAATATTACAATGAAATAATCGGGTTTAATAAAAGGCTTGATGAATTGCAGGCGAAATTTTTATTTGTGAAACTGAAATACCTGCAACAGTTTACAGAAGCACGACAGGAAATTGCTAAATGGTATGATGATACACTTGCAGGAATGGAAAAAATAATTTTGCCATATACAAATAAAGAAGCGACGCATGTTTATCACTTATATATGATTCGTCACGAAAAAAGAGATGCATTGCAGCAATACCTTAATGACAAAGGAATTGACACGCTGATTCATTATCCTGTTCCACCGCATTTGCAAAAGGCATATAAACATCTTGGATATAAAAAGGGTGATTTTCCGATCGCTGAGGCCATTGCTGATACCTGTTTAAGCTTGCCCATTTATCCGGGAATGAAAAAAAGTGAAGTAGAATATGTGTGCGAAAAAATTAATGAATTCCAAAATAGCATACAAGATTGAAAAGAAGAGTCTTAGTTTTAATAGTAGGTCAGGGGTCCATAACACACATCATACGAACCGGGTTGGCAGAGCGCATGAAAGATTTTTGTGAACCAGTGATAGCCATCCTTTGGAACCAGGAAGATCTGATAAAGGAACTGAGGCAAAACAATTTTGAAGTACACCTCATTCCGGATATTTCTTTCAGTGCCGGTTATGTGCAGCATCGTTTAAAGATAAACAGATGGTATTATAAAGAAATATTGCAAACACCAAGCACACAAATTCAGCAAAAATATCTTTCGCAATATGTTGCCCTGAAAAAAAAAATAAAAAAAGGAGTGACAAAAGCGGTTGAGTTAATCGGTCATACTATTGTTCCGGGATTTGCAGAAAAAATGATTGCGCACGAAAAAGAAATGCTGTCCCGCGAACCATTGTACCATGCATATAAAGAATGGCTTTCAGCATTGAATTTGCAGGGGCTTTTTACCGTTACACCTTTTTTGCATGAAGTGGAAATAATGGCCCGTATTTTGGATGAAGCTAAAGTCCCGCTCATTGCATCCATCCATTCTTTTGACAATATTACCAAAAGAGGATGGCCCGGATTTTTTTTCAACCACTACATTGTTTGGAATAAATATAACAAGAAAGAATTGCAAAGAATTAATCCTGCTTTGAAGGAAAAGGATATTTCAATCACCGGACCGCCGCAATTTGATTTCCATTTCAATGATCAGTTTCCTGAATCGAAAGATGAATGGCTCAATGAATTAAAATTACCGCGCGATAAAAAGATCATTTTGTACAGTGGTGGATCTGTTGCACTTTTTCCCAATGAACCGCAATATTTAAAACATCTGAATGATGCCTGCAAACATGGCCTGATCAAAAATGCGGTCATACTTTTCCGGTCGCATCCATTGGATAAAATGGAACGTTGGGAAAATTATGTAGGCAAATCTGAATTCATTATTTATAGCAATGCACCAAACGGAGCGAAAAAACTTGATTTTGCAAATGTGACATTGAAAGACATTAAGAGATTTATTGCAACATTAAAATACACGGATCTGCATATCAATTTTTGCTCTACAATGGCTGTTGACGGAAGTGTTTTTGATAAACCGCAGATTGGCCCTTATTACGATGACATCAATCCTCTAAAGCAAGAGCTTATACGCAAGATGTATTTTCAGGAGCATTATTTGCCCATCATGCAATCAAAGGCCATACACCTCGCACATTCGAAGGAACAATTGATCGAACTGGTAAATAAAATGCTCGCAGACCCTGATTCGTATAACAAAAAATGCAGGAAATGTGTCGAAGAGATTATTACCTGCACTGATGGACAATCAACAAAAAGAGTTAGTGAAATATTGAAATCTTTTTTTTCCTGATGAAGATCTTACATGTTTGTGCAAATTATTATCCTGCTTTTGGCGGCCCTCAATATACGATGAAGCATTTGTCTGAAAAGCTTATCGAATATTATAAAGATGATGTTGAAGTGGTCACAACAGATTCTTTATATGGGCCTGAGCTTAATCTTTATGAAAAAATAAATATTCCGGAAGAAACCATCAATGGTGTTAAAATAAAAAGATTTCCATTCAGGACATGGCATTATAAAATAATCGGATTGAGCAGCCGTGCTTATAAAAGACTTTTGAAAAAGCCATTGCCTCATGCCGTGCGCAAATACAGGTGGGAACTCGATTGCAAGGGAATTGACAACACAATGCGGATAAATGATTGCGATGTAATTATGGCCTCTACTGTCAATTATATGTTTTGCGATTACCCGCTTTGGAGGTTCAAAACAAAAGACCCGAAGCCGTTTGTCTTATACGGGTCCCTGCATTTAGAAGTGGATTGGTCAAATTACCAGGCTATAATTAACAGGGCAAAAATCTGTGATTGCTATATTGCCAATACTGAATATGAACGTAAAAAATTAATTGAGTTTGGAGTACAAAAAGAAAAAATCGTCACAGTGGGAACGGGAATTGATGTAGCAGATCTTGCCTGCAATGAAGCATCCGTACAGGCATTCAGAAATAAAAATCATATTCAGGATGACGATATACTGATCGGACATATCGGCCGTTTGTCCGAAGGCAAAGGTGCAGGTTTACTGCTTGATGCGTTTATCCAATTGTATCAAAAAAATAAAAAATGCAAATTGCTTCTTGCTGGCACCGCCACTGATTATACAGAAACGCTGAAACAAAAAGTGGAGCAACACAAGATACCTGTGATCATTTTTGAAAATTTTGAAAATCAGTTGAAACCAATGCTTTTTAATGCAATAGATATTTTTGTGCTTGCATCAGGAGGCGAATCTTTCGGTGTCGTTTTTTTAGAAGCGTGGGCCTGCAAAAAACCAATAGTGGCAACCAATATGGGCGCGACTGCTTCTTTATTATCCGAAGGGAAAGACAGCCTTTTATTTGCAGTAACAGATATTGATGAACTGGTCTGCAAGATAGAAATGCTGGTCAATGATGTTGCATTGCAGCGCACGCTTGGCATCAATGGCTACAATAAGGTAATTGAAAATTTTTCCTGGCCACTGATTGTAAAAAAATACCGTGAAGCTTATCTAAAGGGTATCGAAAATTTTAAAACAGAATATTCTAACCGTGTGTCTGCATGAAAATACTTCACCTTACCCAAAATTATTTCCCTTCAATTGGCGGAACACAACACACGATCAAAAAGGTTTCGGAATATTTACATCACAACTACAATGATGAGGTAACTGTTTACACAAGCAATTCTTATTTTGGCCCGAACCGTCCGCAGTTCAAAAAGATAAATGAAAAGGAAGAGGATATAAACGGCATAAAAATAAAGAGGTTCCCGTTTCTTAAGATGCATAAACCCGTTTTAAAATTATTGTCAAAAATATCTGCAAAGGGTTTTAAAAGATCAATCCCGGAACGGTTGCAGAATCTGCAGGTCGGCCCTTTGTCTTATTCAATGTTAAGGGCTGTAAATACCGCTGATGCAGACGTGATAGGCGCTTCATCAATTCATTACCTCTTTGCAGATTATCCTGTTCGCAGAAGATTTTCTTCCCGCCCGAAACCATTTGTACTTTACGGTGCGCTTCATCTGCACAGTGAACAATTGCCAAAGCAATACAAAAAAAGAATTGCTGCTGCAGACTATTATATTGCCAATACTTCTTTTGAAAAAAAATTTCTTATTGATGCGGGATTTGAAGAAGAAAAAATAAAAGTGATCGGTACGGCAACTGATATTCTGGAAAAAGCAGATTTTTCTATCAATGCCGGTCAAATAAAATCAAGCTATAAAATTCCAAAAGAAAAATTTGTAATCACATATATCGGAAGACAGGAAACTTCAAAAAGTATCGGTGTATTGATCGAGGCTTTTATAAATGTTACTGCAAAATTTGAAAATGTATGCCTTATTATAGCAGGTGCAAAAGGCACATATACGAATGCGCTCGAAAAAAATATTGCATCACATAAAGATATCTATTTGATAAATGATATTTCTGATGAACAAAAATCCGGCATATTGCGTTTTTCGGATATTCTTGTACTTCCATCAACGGAAGAATCCTTTGGAGTTGTATTCATTGAGGCGTGGAGTTTCTCAAAACCCGTGATCGGTGCGGATATTAAAGCAATCGCTTCGCTGATTGAGAATGAAAAAGATGGTCTGTTGTTTGAACCCGGCAATACGAAAAACCTTTCACAAAAAATAGAATTGCTGCTGAAAGATGAGCCGTTGAGAAAAAAACTGGGAGAAAACGGGCATAAAAAATTCAAAGAAAATTATACATGGGATATTGTTGCTGCCAAATACAGGGAAGTGTACCAACTTGCAATTGATAAATTTAAAAAAAACAAAAATTAATTTCCGGTAAAACTATGTGCGGTATTGCGGGAGTTTATGGTTTCAGGAAAAATGTGATAGATAAAAATTATTTTCAATGGTGCCTGGAAACAATGAAACATCGCGGGCCGGATGCACAAAATATATGGCACAATGATAAAAATTATATCACTGCGTTTGCACGCCTTGCCATTCGCGATCTGAGCGAAAACGGCAACCAGCCTATGTTGAGCGAATGCAGCAATTACTGCATCACTTTCAACGGAGAGATCTACAACACAGGTTTGCTGCTCCGGTTATTAAAACCTTTTCGCAATTCTTTCTCTTCCACCTCCGATACTGAATTGTTATTGTATGCACTCATTCATCTCGGCGTTGATGAAACGCTTAAGGTCATTGATGGCATTTTTGCCTTTGCTTTTTTTGACCAGCAAAAAAATTCCCTGATACTCGCCCGCGACAGAATGGGCATAAAACCTTTGTATATCGGCACTTCAGCCGATGGTGTTGCGTACAGTTCGCAATACGACCATATCATCAATCATTCTTTTTTTCGTGGAGAAAATTTTAATGCCAGCGCCATTTCTTCTTACCTCGCGTTGGGTTATGTTCCCGAAAATGCAGGCATTGTGAACAACACGAAATTGTTGCCGCACGGATATTATATTTCTGTGAGCAATGGAAAGACGGAAACTGTTTGTTATTATTCATATCATTCAAATTCAATAACAACAGACAATTCCCTGGAAAATATTTTAGATAATTCTGTCAATTCGCAACTTGTAAGCGATGTGCCTGTTGGTACATTTATGTCCGGCGGCGTTGACAGTACATTGATAAGTTATTTTGCAAATAAACTTACGCATCTTCAATCTTTTACGATTGGCGTTAAAAATAGTGATGTTGATGAAAGTGAGGCTGCACAAGCATTTGCGGATTTATTTCATACAGTGCATCACTGCAAATTCATTTCATCAAACGACCTTATAACATTGCTCGATGATAATGCAAAAGCGTTCACTGAACCGTTTGCTGATTTTTCTTCACTTCCCGTTCTGATGCTTTCTAAATTTGCGAAAGAATATGTTACGGTTGCTTTGAGCGGTGATGGCGGCGACGAGCTTTTTTGGGGTTATCCGCGCAATAGAAAAGCTTTGAATTTTATTCCGTTTTATCAAAAAAATCTTTGGGCACGAAGATCAAGATTGTTGGTTGATAAAATAAAGAACAGGTCTGCAGTGCATTTATTACGGCATTGGAATGCGGCAGATTTCATGGAATATTATTATTCATCTTTTACGATAACAGGCGCAGAATATTGGTTGCCGCAAATTTGCAAAGCCAGGGCTGATAAGGCATTTTTCTTTGATGAATGTAAAAATAATTTTGAAGGAAAATTGAATGACACTGAAGATCTGATGGAGATGATGCGCAAACTCGAAATAGATATTCACTTGCAAAGGGTCTTGCTAAAAGTTGACCGTGCATCTATGTTTCACAGCTTGGAAGTGCGTGTTCCTTTTTTGAGCAATGCAATGCTTGAATATAGTCTATCGCATAATTATAAAGATTGCATTGAAAATGATATTGGGAAAATAAACCTGAAAAAATTACTCATCAGCAAATCACGCGAAGAGCTTGTAATGCAGCGCAAGAAAGGCTTTGTGATACCCATTGATGAGTGGTTGCGCAAAGAAATTAAAAACGAAGTGTCCGAAAGAATATTGGATATGCCGCCGCAACTTTCCCAATTCTTCAATAAGAATAAACTCGAATTATTGCTTTCGCAGCATATGGATAATAGCCAAAATTGGGGTTGGTTCATCTGGGCAATTTATTCGTTGGTAAAATGGGAGAGCACACATTGCAATAAATATATTTCGTAAGTGCGCATCGTTATCATTACAAATAATTTCCCCTCTCTCAGCGAAACATTTATCAGCAATAAAGTTAAATGGCTCGCAGCAAAAGACAACGAGATACTTGTGCTTTGTTCCAAAAAAAATGAAAAACTTTTTACAGACCTTTTTGCGAAAAATAAAAATCTCACTGTATTTGAACTCACACAAAATGCGGTATTGAAAAGCGCTTTTGTAAAACCTTTGACAAACATTTCCTCATTTGCAAAAAATATTGGCAAAGGAAAAAAATCCCTGTTCAAAGAGTTTCGAAAAAATATCATCAATTCATTTTCACCTGATATTGTGCATTTTGAATTTTCAGGCGTTGCAACAGATTATCTCGCTGAACTTGAAAGTATAAAAGGCAAAAAAATAGTGAGTTGCCGTGGTTCTGCCGAAAAGGTAAAACTCCTGAATGACAATGCCCGTAAGGAAAATTTGCAAAAATTATTTTCTAAAGTTGATGCCATTCATTGCGTGTCTGACGATATGCGCAGAACAATTTTACCGTATTGTTCTGATGCAAAAAAAATCTTTATCAATTATCCAAGCATTGACACAACCTATTTTAAAAATGCAAGATCACAACATGAAAATGAAACACTCACTATTTTAAGTATCGGGCGTTTTACTTTTCAAAAAGGTTATTTGACAGGACTTCTGGCAATTAAAAAATTACAACAAAAAAATATAAAATTCAAATGGATGATAGTGGGAGACGGGCCGC
>Ga0206909_1189_pt1 | contig 10670 bp, 10 predicted proteins | sample Alteio_BWOrgHeat_76_FD_152943 | JGI IMG/M metagenome (GOLD analysis project Ga0206909, IMG submission 152943) | Enriched cells from forest soil in Barre Woods Harvard Forest LTER site, Petersham, Massachusetts, United States -... | ecosystem: Environmental > Terrestrial > Soil > Temperate forest >...
TCTGATTGCTTGCGTTGATGGTCTGACGGGGTTTCCGGATGCCATTAAAGGTGTTTTTCCAAAAACAGAAATTCAACTGTGTGTGGTTCTGTCAATAGCAAAATAAAAATGCACCAAGTTGCAGAGTAAAAGTGCACCACTTTGTTGTTTATCTTTCCCCTTAAATTATATGTATTTTCCCCTCCCTGTGATGAGGAAACCGAAGACGTAGTCGAGGTTGACGAAGAACAGGGAGGGGTGGCGAAAGTTTTTAACTTGCTCCTCCAGCTAGGGGAGGTATTTAGGCCGCTTGATTTTTCTCAGCTTCAAAAGAAACGCCTTCTTTTACTTTAGAAGCAGCGACTCTATTTCCCAGGCGGTGACTGGTTCCGTTCATTTCTAAAATGTGAACATGATGCGTTAAGCGATCGAGAAGAGCTCCCGTTAAGCGACTGCACCCAAAAATTTGAGTCCAATCTTCAAAAGGCAGATTGCTTGTTACAATCAAAGATCCTTTCTCATAGCGGGAAGAAAAAACCTCAAACAAAAACTCAGCCCCTGTTTTTGAGAAAGGAACATACCCCAACTCATCAATGATCAGAAGCTTGTAAGATTTAAGCTTCTGCTGAAGTAATAAAAGTTTTCTAGCGTCATAAGCCTCATTCATTTCGTGAACAAGATGTGCTGCCGTTCTGAAGAGAACAGAGTGTCCTTGCTGACAAGCTTCAATACCCAAAGCAATTGCTATATGCGTCTTACCGGTGCCTGCATTTCCTAAAGCCAAAATATTTTCAGCGGTTGCCAAATATCCACCCTTTAGTAAATCCATAACCCTTTTTTTATCAAGGGAAGGTAAGGCTTCAAAGTTAAAGTTCTCTAAAGTCTTGAGCGAGGGAAACTGCGCCTTTTTGAGGCGAACCTGAACTTGCCGTGTGAACCTTCCTAAAACCTCCATCTCACTGAGCCTATACAAGAATGCTTCATAAGAGTCTCCCCTTTTTAAACTTTCTTCGGCTTCTGTTTTGTAAGAAGCTCTCATGCCAGGAAGCTTTAATGTTTGCAAATAAGAATCAAGTTTTTCCATCACATCGGGACTCCGTTTGATAATAACGCGTTATAATCTTTCAAATTTGTTTGGGTCACCTGCACAACAGGTACGTTGGGGTGATACACCAAAGATAGAGGAACTGATTTGGCTTCGATCTGCCTTTTTAAGAGATTTCTGATCGCTTCTTCATTGACGACGTTTAAAGCAACAGCTTGCTCCAGTGACTCTTGTAAAACAGGCAAAGAGTAATTCTCTAGAAATTGCAAAATACGGATATAGTGGCGCCGTCCTGCTTTCCCCTCTTTTTTATAAAGAAGATCATGAACGCGTTGGAAAATAGGGGGCAATTTCCATCCTTTTAAAGGAGCAGCTTGTTCAAAGACACCAGCCTTCCTTTCAATTAACTTTAGATAATGCAGAGGGTTGTAAAAAACTTCTTCACGCCCATATCCTCGCTTATGCTCAGCAATTGTTTTTCCCTCTAAAATAATGACAACCCGCTCAACATAGCCCTTCACCAAAACTTTTTGTTGGCTAATTTTGGTTGGGACGGAATAATCATTATTTTGAAACCGAACAAGACTTTGAGAGTTAATTTTACATGGCTGGAGCCGGCAAGCTTCATAAGGAATCAAGGGCAAGGGTAAAAAAGATTCCAGGCCAAGACGTGTCTCTATTGTTTCTGTATGTCCACGAACAATATCCAATTGGCGCTTACGGCAGCTTGCCTCCAAATGAGCATTTAAAGCTTCAAAACTCTCAAAATGAGGAACCGGAACCATAAAATTCCGACGCGCATAACCAACAAGGTTTTCTACGCCTCCTTTCTCATTACCACGGCCAACATTGGCAAAGGCTTGTGTAAATAAATAATGGGATTGAAGAGCTAAAAAACCAACCGTCTGTTCTCGTTGCCCCTCTTTTAAAATCTTTTTAACGGCAATGCTTGTGTTATCGTATAAAAGCCTCTTGGGAACACCTCCAAAAAAAGAAAAAGCGGAAACATGACCTTCACAAAATGATTCCGTATTCTCAAAGGGATACGCTTTGATAAACAAGCCATCACTAAAAGGTAAATCAAAAACGATAAAATGAATATCACAGGGAACATTATTAATCACACCCTGCGCTTTGCCAAAATCAACCTGACCCATTCCAGGTTCATGGCTCAGCGGAACAAACATTTCTTTGCATGATAAGCGTTTCTTTGCCACATAAGTCCGTGTTGTACTGTAACTTCCCGTATAACTACGCTCTTCTTTTAAGCGCTCATAAATCCTTTTTGCTGTATGATGCTGCTTGCGATGAACTTTTTTATCGGATTCTAAAATCTCATCTATCCAGGCTTTGTGGGGATCCAATCTCGGATGGCAAATCACTTTCTTCCGTTGATAACCAGGAGGTATCGACTCTTCAATCATCTTCTTCACGGTGCGTCTATTGAGACCAAGCTCCCGAGAAATCTGCCGCTGGCTTTTGTTATCAATAAAATAAGCCTGCCGAACTTGTGCATATGTAGCCACTCTGTACACCTTTCTGCCTCCAAATCATAAGACTTTTGGAAGCATTTTACCTGGTCATTATCATTCTCAGGTGGTGCACTTTTACTCTGCACTTTTTAACTCTACACCACCATTCTGTGGTGCAGTATTGCACTGCTATTTACACGCAGTATTCGATTTCTTCAAAATCTCAATCTGACCATCTGACTTGAGTTTCGTTTTTTCAAAACTTCACTCAAGAACTTTTGGTTTTTGGACTACTGGGGAGACGTGAGGGATTGAAAAATTATATTGGCTCAGGGGGGATTGATGTTTCTTAGAGAAAACCAGCTGAAAAATGAACATCGATTTTATGGTCGTTTAAATGCCCGTACACGAGCTTCATTTTTGGACGATAAAATATCATATCTCCTCGAGATTCTTCTGCAGGGTGTGTTTAAAGCGATTTGAGAGGGGTGTTTTGAGAGAAGTCATAACGCCCCAGCGTTGCTGGGGGCTTGACGGTCTATGAGCAGTCTAAAAGACTGCCGTTGTTATGCTTAAACGCTTAAAACTAAAATTCCCCTGATTCATTTGAACCACGGCCATCAAGTTGCTCTTGATGTTTTATGTACATTCTAATTTGTTCTTCTTCAAAGCCAACCGTTGATACAGCATAACCTCTTGCCCAAAGTTGTTCTCCATTAAAATTTCTCTTTTTGTTTCCAAATTGTCGAGCAACAGCTATAGCACTCTTACCCTTGATATAACCAACGACTTCCGCAATAGAATATTTTGGAGGTATGCTAATGAGCATATGAACATGATCTTGAATCATATGACCTTTAATAATCGTACATCCTCTTTGGCGAGCTAATTCATGAAACACTGTCTCCAAATATTTTCTAATCTTTCCATATAAAACTCGCCTGCGACATTTGGGAACAAAAACAAGGTGATACTTGCAATCCCATTTTGAATGACTCAAACTCTCGTATGATGATAATGTACTCATGTGTAAAATCCTTTCTGACCGTCCAGCCAAAAAGGATTTTACACTTACACGAAATATCTAGGCCAAGCCTTTAGAGTCTCCCTAGTCAAACTAGGGGCTTACCTATCAGAGAGTTAAAAACCAGGAGAAACTTTCAAGAATTCGATCTGCATCTACAGATACTCCTAAACATATCAATTGCTGCGTCGGAAACGGGGTCTACAGCGCGAAGAGGGTGGCTTGTATATTCCAATGGTATACTCAAAACATTTCAAGATGCCTGGATTACCACGTCGCTACGCTCCTCGTAATGACGAGGAAAATTGCGTCATCGCGAGCGAAGCGTGGCGATCTAGAAAACAGACAACTTCATTTTCAATGGGTATAACAGGCTTAAATCGAAAGATAAACCTGTTTTTTGATTGGAAGTTATAAGCCGTTCTTTTCTGCGATTAAGTTTCTTGATTAAAACAAATTATTTCCGAGGTAGAGCTGCTAGTACCCTGAGCTCAGCCATTCTAGCTTCTGGGAATAGGCTAATATAAGCCAACATATTAGCTTCATCTTGTGCTGCTAAAGCTCCACCTAAAGCAATTCGTGCTCTAAAATCATCAATTCGACTTGGTGCTGAATTTGAAAAAGCTATATCAAATTCCGTCTGTAACTTTGCACGTATATCACCGACAGGAAATGAATTAATAAATTCTATTGCTTGATCTAAACCTAAACGATCAATACAATTCCTCGCTCTTTCTCTAACTAAAGCGAGCGCAGGTGCTCTATCTGAAAAAACTTTATTAAATTCCCTTTGTAGCTTTTTGCTTATTCCGCCAGTTCGGAATGAATTGATAAAACCTGTTGCTTCCTCCAATTTATTTGGAGCAGCGCAAACTTCAGCCATTCCTCTAATTAAACCTATGGCATTGCGAGTTTCAGTTAATCTTTGATCGAGTAGTGTACGTACAACACCGACAGGAAATGAATCAACAATCTCTCTGGCCTGATCTGCATATAACTCAGACAAAGCTTCATTAGTCAAAGCACTTTTCCATGCATATTTTTCAAGTTTTGATAGCGCTTTTGTTTTTGCTAGTTCTTTTAAATCGGCTGGTATACCTGCCATTCCAAAAGCATCCGCATACTTTTTTGTGGAAATAGATTTCCAAAACTGATTTTGAATTCGAACTCTATCTCCGATTTCGTTTCTTAATAGCTTGATTCGTTCATTGAGTCTTTTTAGACGGTCGTTAACGTTCTCGATTGTTTCTTTCAGTGCCTTGTCTACGCTTTGTTCGTAAATTCGGAATTCGGCTTTATCATCGCCAAATTTGCCTCCACACGTGTCTTCACATTTGTGTTTAGAGTGAACTTTCATGAATAATTTCTCGGCAAACACACCCATGTCTCCAGTAGCTTTAATTGGTACTGCTTCTATATCTGGAAATGGTTCTAGTGGATTTCCCGCTGAATTTACCGTCATTGGAACTGATATGAATTGGATACAAAGAATCACTATAATGCGTGATAGTCGAAAAGATTTGTTACACATGAAAAATTTATCCATCATTTGATCTCATTTCAATCCCCGTATACCCCACCCTTGCCGTAAATCCAGTTTAATTTTTTTCTAAATTCTCTTTGTTCATCCTGATAGGAGGGAGATTTTTAGATTGGATGTATTCGGATCATATTGAAATTCATCAGAATTTTGATATGCGCGCTTTTTAGCCCATGGAAAATCCTCTAAACCTAGTTTCTTTTAGAACGAATCGTTTTCTGAATTATGAGATTTTGACAGGGTCACAAAAAAACTTGGTTATGCACAAATCGTGCATACGTAATATACATTCTCCGAATATGCGTTGTCAGCTTGCAAAATAAGATTTTCCAATCACTAAATTTTTTTGTATTTATCGTAAGCGATATTGATATCCCCATTCAAAAAAGGGGAAAGATGTTTATTTTTTCAACTACATCCTGAGTTTTTTTTGAGCTTTTATAATTATACTCATAAAAGCTCATTTTTTTGAAAAAATACACCAATGAAATAAAGGCTTTACAGTCCTCAAATTTTTAGGGTTATAAAAGCCCAACGGAAAAAGAAAAAAATTAGGGTGAATCGGATTTTCTATGCCACTAGAATTTTATTAACTTTCCTCACTTTTCAAGCTTCCTGTTTCTCTTCTCTGGCAAATTCATTGAGTTCTGCTTCAATCTCGTCTGTAGTTGGTAGAATTTTTTGAAGCCCTGTTGGTAAGGATTTTGAAAGTTCATATTCAGAAATACCCATAGGTCTTTCAATTCCTCTAAGAGCATACTCTGCAATCACTCGATCTTTCTTTTCACAGAGCAGTAATCCTATCGTTGGATTGTCTTCAGGTGTTTTTAAATGATCATCCACAGCTGATAAATAGAAATTAAGTTGTCCTGTATGCTGAGGGTGGAAGTCTCCTCGCTTGAGTTCATATGTTGCGTAGTTAGTTATGTGGTGTTGATCCATATTCCTCTTATTTTTGACACTTTTACTTTCTTTTTTATAACATAAATTATAGAGATTTTCTTTTATTAAGCTTTTGTATCCCTGGTCTTTATTTTTGCTCTAGTAGTAATTTTTTGAATTTTTTAAAAAATCCTACATTAACATCAATTTCTTTATCTGGGCTCTTTATAGCCTTTATGATATTTTTAATTGAAGCATGACGATACTTCCACAATTTGATAAAACTTATTAATAACCAAATGAAAGAAGCTAGTATTGCAAGGTTTACTGATACTTCAGCATATATTGCTGGAATGAATAAAAAGTCTTTAAATTTATCTGTAGTAAATTGAGTTACCATTAATGATACAAATATCCCTAACGGTTTATTCCAAGACTCTTTTGCTTCCCGTTCTTTTATTTTGTCTCTAAGAATAAGCTCTAACTTATCTTCTGTAATTGTTATAATATTTTGGTCTACATTATTGTGGTAGGTGAGCTCTGCATCAAACTCATTGTTAATCCCAATAGTGCTTTTATCACCCGAAGAAGAGTTTTTGCTCATTTTTTTTCCTCACCAGCAGGCATTAAACCTAGTACTCCTAATGCATGTTGGCTAATATAGCCACAATTAGTACAGACAGTTACGACAGAAGGGACTGCTGGCCCTGACAGGGTAATGCCTTTTAGTTCCGGCTGAATGACTTGGTTAAAATAACCGTCTAATAAAGTAAAATTGTTATGGTTACATTTAGGACAAGGGCGATTGACACCTTTTTGTTGTAAAACTTTAATAATTTCCAGTTTTTTTTCATCCGGTATAATTTTCATTTGTCTTTAACCTTAGTTTCCTCATCAGAGAGCATTTAAAAACTCCATAATTTCTTTGTCATCTTTCCATTTCTTTGTTGGCTTATCATCATCAATCACCTTACAGCAAGCCAATGCTTTGGCTTTCATCTCGAGATCAACTTCCGCATAAATATTGGTTGTATTAATAGAGACGTGACCAAGCCAGGCCCTAATTGTATTGATATCAACACCGGAACGCAATAAATGGGTAGCTGTCGTATGACGAATGGTATGTGGACTGACATGTTTTTTCTCTATAGAAGGAAACTCAGACATTATTTTCTTGGCGTATCGCTTTACCAGGGTATGAATGCCAAAGCGTGTTAAAGGATCTCTACAACGGTTAAGGAATACATGTTCTGAAGATTCTCTTCCTAACACTAACTCCTTAAGTTCCGTAACGGTTTGTTGCCATAAAGGACAACGACGTAGCTTATTCCCTTTTCCTCTAATAGTTACAATAGAAAAGTCTCTCTTTGGAACATAAGCCATATCCAAGTCTCCAATGGTTAATTGAGCAGCTTCGTCAGCGCGGGCTCCTGTATTGTAGAGAAAGAGCAGAAGCGCGTAATCTCGCTTACCTTGATCAGTAGCTAGGTTTGGAGCTTTTAACAAAGCATCCATTTCAGCTTTTTCAAGGTAAGTAATTAGCGTAGGGGCAACTTTCTTGAACGGTATCATTTGTATTTGACGGCACCATTCGACATGCTCTGGGCTATTTAATCCAATAAATTTTGCCAATGCATGAATCGCAGCCAACCGTTGATTCCGAGTTGACAAAGAACAATGACGTTTAGTCTCTAAATCTAAAAGAAAGGCTTTGACTACATCATTGCTGATATCATTTACGAGTAAAATTTCGATAGATTTTTTAACTTTGTTGGCTGCAAATGGTAGCATTAATCGGAAAGTATCCCGGTAACTGTGCTGGGTGTTTTTTGATAAGTTTCTTGTACTGATTAAATATTCCAACAAGAAACGCTTTATCCAAGAGCTTAAATAGTCTGTATTTTTCATTTCTCATCTCCTGTAAATGCATAATTTTCAAATCTTATGTTTGCTTCTTCAAGCAGCTTATCCGTCATAGAGAGGTATACAGTTGTATGAGCTAAGTGAGTATGACCAAGATAAACAGATAGTACCGGCAATAGTTGCTGTACATTTTTATTTTCCTGATACCATTTTGTTAATCTATTAACAGCAAAAGTATGTCTAAGATCATGCATTCTCGGTTGATAGGTGGTTTTATCGATTCTCTTAATTCCTGATTGCTTTCTTATCCTTTGAAAGATATTTCGCATTGTGTATAGATTAAATGGCTGGTCATTTCTGCCTATAAACAAGTAAGACCCCAATGATTGAGGCTGTTTTTGAGAAGCTCGCCACTGTAAGTAGGCGGCAATAAACGCTTTAACCTGATCATTAAAAGGAACGAATCTAGATTTATAAAATTTAGATTGCTGAATTGTAATTACTGAAGCATCAAGATCTACATCTCCTAGCTTAATTGCTAAAGTTTCATGAGGTCTTAACCCTAAGGTATAAGTCAATATCAATACCGCATGTACCATTTTTGGGGCAATATGACTTTTATTTTTTGGATAGGTTAACGCTGTATCAAAGAGAAGGTTTAACTCTTCTCTAGAATAAATATAAGGAATAAATGCTTTCGGGCGCTTAGGTAATATCTTTGGCAAGGGTATTTCGGTAACATAGTGACGTGTTAATGCATATTGATAAAATCCAAGTAACGCAGTGTGCTTAACAAACCATCCAGATGTTACGGTTTCGGTAGAACCATAAAGAAAGTTGTTAATTATCTCTTCAGTAATAGCTTCTACTGTTATTGATGGATCAATGCTTTTACAAAAAGCTTTTAGACATGTTTCATTGGTTTTAAATTTTTCTCCAAGAGATTTTCTGTAATTAATGTATTGGTCAATAAGTTGATTAAGCGTCATAGCAAATCTCCCACTCCAAATTCAGCAACTTTGCGTAGATTGGTTAAATCAACCTTTGCATAAATACGGGTTGTTTCTAATCCTTGGTGTCCTAGATGATCACTAATCTCTTTAAGTGAAAGGCCTTCATTTATTAAATGTGTCGCACAAGCATGACGCAAAGCGTGAGGCCCAGAATGTTTGATATAAGGTGCAATAGGCTTGAGTTTTCTACTGACAATTTGATAGATGCTAGGATTAGATAATGGTCTATAGGGAGCTCTTCTAGATATAAACACTTCTCTTAATTTACAGTTGTTTGGTCTGACCTGCTTTAAATAATCTAAAATGGCGTTGCCGATAGGTTCTGATAAAGGGAAAGTTTGTGGTTTTAAACTTTTAGCTCGCCTGAGGTGAAGCAATTCATTCTTCCAGTCAAGGTCTTCTAGACATAAATGCTTTATTTCACTGCATCTCAAGCCATAAACTGCTAAAAGCATTAGTATTGCATAGTCTCTAACGTCAGTCTGACGGTCAGTTTTACTCCTTGCCAAAACCTCTTTTACGTCTTTCCAGCTTGGGGAATAAGGTAATGATTCATGTCTGTAGACTCGAGGGGTTTTAATTGAATCAGCCAAACTTTTCTGGCACCAAGATTGAGTCTCTGCATATCTTAAAAATGACCGAATTACAGAAGCATAGGATTGGATGCTTCTTCTTGAATAGCCATCCACTTTGTATTTTTTATTTAGAACATCATCTATAAGTAACAAAGTAATTTTGTTAAAGGCTTTACATTTCTTGTTAATTTCGATAAGAAAGCCTTGGAGTTGCAAAGTTCTAGATTTAATTGTGCTTTCTGATAAGCCTTGCTCTACTCGCATATATGTAACATATTGTTTAAAAAGTTCATCGAAGGGAATTCGTCTTGTGGGCTTTTTTTCTAAACAACCCAGCATATTAAGCCAACCTAAAGCATCGTTCATAAACCTAGCTCTAGCAATTTTTGAATAGGCATTTTTCCTTTTTTTAATCTTTTCATTTTTTGCCCAACAATCTGCAGCTTTTTCAATTTCTCTTATTGACACCACCCTCAGGTGATAGAAGTTAAGGTAGTCCATAATAACCAGTAAATACTGAGCAATTTTTCTTAAACTGTTATTTACGGCGCCATTCTCAGCCCAATATTGCAAATACATTAGACGCTCTTTCAACAAGGGTGCAGTTGCATGGCGTTGTAGGGCTATTCGTCGTTCAAATATTTTATTCAATACGGGAATATCTTCTCCCGGAAGGCATTCTAAGCGGTTAATTTTCTTTAGCCAATTAATTGCATACCAAGTAAAACGCTCCTTCCCGCACTTTGAAAAGGGAGCGCGTTTTTGTGGGTGGTTATATTGATATTTTCCCCAATTATTTGCGGCTTCTTCTACTTGTTTGATAGTGATGAGGGCCTGAGTTTCTAAAGGAAGAAACTCAACAATTCTTAAAAGGTATTGGGCAATTGTCTGAATGGTTTGTTTTGATCTTCCAAGTTCAGCCCAATGTTGAATGTATTTTAATCTTTCCTCTAGTAAAGGGGCACTTAAATGCCTCTTGATATAGTAAGGACGCTTAAACATTTTCTCAAACATGGTTATTCTCCTTAATGGTTAATAAGCCATATAAGGATAATACCTAGAGAGATATGTTAAAATTATGTTATCTTTATAGAGGGAAAAAACCTTAAAACACTGACTATATGGATCAACACCACATAACTAACTACGCAACATATGAACTCTTATGTGGTCGACCACATAAGAGTTCAATCACAACGAATGCGTGTAATCGAGTATTATACATTAAAAGATCAATTTCGAAACGCTTGCCTGATACTTGGACGGGATATTTGCTG
>Ga0206909_1190_pt1 | contig 10616 bp, 11 predicted proteins | sample Alteio_BWOrgHeat_76_FD_152943 | JGI IMG/M metagenome (GOLD analysis project Ga0206909, IMG submission 152943) | Enriched cells from forest soil in Barre Woods Harvard Forest LTER site, Petersham, Massachusetts, United States -... | ecosystem: Environmental > Terrestrial > Soil > Temperate forest >...
AGCGCCGCAGGGATTGACGGCTCGCTGGTGTTGGCGAAGTGCGTTTCGCTCTCGATCTGATATTGATGGATCTCGGTGCGGAAAGCCGCTTCGATCTGCGCGGCGGTTCCGTTTGCCGCAATCCAGCTTCGGCCTCGCGCGACGGCGGCTATTGTCAGCCCCTGTCCCTGCAGCCATGAGGTGATCTGGTCCAGATCGGCCTGGCTGACGCCGAAACGGTCAGCGTACTGCTCCGGGGTCAGCCAACGGTGGTAATCGGGAGATCCGGGAGTCTGTTGTGCCACAAGGAGCTTGTCGAGATCCGCCTGCTGGGCCGCTGTCTTCCCGAGCGTGAGAGTAACCCAGGACATCTGCAATGAGGCGGCAACCCGCCCGCGGTCGTTCGCGGTTGTCGCTTTGGGATGAATATGGCCGGTGAGCGTGGTGCGTTCGAGATTGTCGACAGGTTTTATGATCCGGTTCCGCTGTGCAGTCGCGTTCATAGCCGCGACCGCCAGAAGTAGTACAGTGGCTTTGAAAACTTTCATTTGGCGGGATGTTCTTCCAGATGGGATGCCGCCCGAAAGGGGTGCGTTCCACCCGCGCGGGAACTTTGCATTCTTGACGATGGGTGGCCCGGAAACGCCCAGGTTGTTTTTGGTAACCGTTTTGTACTAAAATGAGAGTTTTGCGGGTTCGCTCTGGCGCGGAAGTGTGCGCTTGAGTATTCAAGCGATTCTCAGGCAAGAAGTTTTCAGGCGAGGTTCATTTCCCAATGCATGCAATCATCGAAACCGGCGGAAAGCAGTTTCGCGTCGCCCCGGGCGACGTGATCCGTGTTCCAAAACTGGCCGCCGAAGTCGGAGCGGAAATCGCGCTCGGCAGAGTGGTCGCTCTGTTTCAGGACAGCGGCGAGTTGTTGACCGGCGACAAGGCGGGCGGCGCTCGCGTCTGGTGTTCAAATTCAAGCGCAAGAAGCAGTACAAGCGCACGCAGGGCCACCGGCAGCATTACACGGAGGTTCGTATCCGCGACTTCGTTGCGTAATCGCATCGAGGCTGTCGGCGAGATCAGATCATGGCGCATAAAAAAGGTTTAGGCAGTTCCAAAAACGGGCGCGATTCAAACGCGCAGCGGCTCGGCATCAAGGTTTTCGGTGGTCAGTTGGTTCCGGGCGGTTCGATTATCGTTCGCCAGCGCGGCACCCGCATCAAGCCGGGCGCGAATGTGGGTTGGGGCAAGGACGATACGTTGTTTGCGAAGATCACCGGGACGGTGGAGTTTCGCGATCGCGGCCGCATGGGCAAGTTCGTTAATATCAAAGCCTTTGAAGAACAGCCCGTGGCCCAGTAACGGGCGGGACGGCAATTTAAAAGGGAGTTCGGCCGCTGGTCGACGCGTGAAGTTCACGTCGGACCAGCGGCTTTTTTCATGCCTGGCTTGTCATGTTAGTTGATGAAGTAAGAATTACCGTAAAAGCGGGCGACGGTGGTAACGGGTGCCTCGCGTTTCGCCGCGAAAAGTACGTTCCGCACGGTGGTCCCAGTGGCGGCGATGGCGGCCGCGGCGGCGACGTCGTGATGGTGGCGACCATCCACCGTAATACGCTGCTGCACTTTCGTTTCAATCCGGAATACACCGCTCAGCGCGGACGCCACGGTGAGGGCAGTAACCGCACCGGGCACGACGGCGCGAGCCTGACCGTTCAGGTACCGGTCGGGACGAGTGTCGTCGATGAGGCGACAGGCGATGTGCTATGCGATTTCACTGAGGACGGGCAGACCTGGATCGCAGCGAAGGGCGGTCGCGGCGGCCGGGGAAATGCTCGCTTCGCCAGCGCGACGCACCAGACTCCGACCGAGCACGAAGAGGGCAAGCCGGGAGAGTTCAAGAAGCTGCAGTTGCAGCTCAAGCTGCTGGCCGATGTCGGCCTGGTCGGGTATCCGAATGCCGGGAAATCAACGCTGATTTCCCGCATTTCGGCGGCGCGTCCCAAGATTGCCGATTATCCGTTTACCACCCTTGAGCCAAATCTCGGTGTAGTGCAGATGCCGGATTTGCGCAGCTTTGTGGTCGCTGACATTCCGGGGATCATCGAAGGCGCGCATGAGGGCCGTGGTCTCGGCATTCAGTTCCTGAAGCACATCGAGCGCACGAAAGTTCTGGTCCATCTGGTGGATATGTCGGAGACGGGCCGCGACCCCATTCACGATTTTGAGACGCTGATGGTCGAACTGGCGAGCTTCAACGAAGACCTGGCGCGGCGCCCGATGCTGGTGGTGGCCAGCAAAATGGATGTGGCGCAGGATCCCGAGAAAGTGGCGGCCTTGCGGGATCTGGCCGCGGAACGAGAATTGCCGTTTTTCGAGATTTCGAGCGCTACGGGGCAGGGAATTGAGGCGCTCAAATTTGCCCTCGGAGAACGAGTACTGGCGTGAGGGGTCGGGTCATCGCCATTCATCACGTGCAATTGGCGATGCCTCCGGGTCGCGAGACGGAGGCGCGTGCTTTTTATGAGGGAGTCCTCGGCATTCCGGAGATTTCGAAGCCGGCGAATCTTGCCGCGCGCGGCGGTTGCTGGTTCGAGCGCGGCGATCTCAAGATACATCTGGGCGTCGAGGCCGATTTCCATCCGGCGCGCAAGGCGCATCCCGCTTTGATCGTCGAGGACCTCGTGGGATTGAAGGCGTCGATCGTCGCTGCGGGTTACATCTTGAGGCCGGACGAAGATCTGGCAGGCTATGATCGAACGTATGTTGACGACCCGTTTGGCAACCGTATCGAGTTGCTGGAAACGAAGTGAACCCGGGCGTTGAGAGCGCCCGCCGGGAATCATGGATAATCCGCTGAATCCAGTCGAATTGCGCGTGCTTGGCGCGCTGATTGAGAAGGAAAGCACGACGCCCGAGTATTACCCGATGTCGCTGAACGCTCTGGTTGCGGCGTGCAATCAGAAGACGAACCGGTGGCCCGTTACCGAATACGCGGACGATGATTTGATGGAGGCTATCGACGGCCTGAAGGCGCGCGGATTTGCCGCGTCCATTACCGGCGGAAGCAGGGTTACGAAATTCGCGCAGCGGTTCACCGAGAAACTGAATCTCGGACGGCGCGAAACCGCGGTTCTCTGCGGATTGATGCTGCGCGGACCCCAGACAGTGGGCGAGATCAAGGGGCGCACCGAGCGGATGTATGGTTTCGCGGATCTGGATGAAACTGAGACTGTGCTGCGCAAGATGATCGCGCGGGAGGAAGGAGCGCTGGTGCAGCAACTCCCTCACGCCCCCGGGACGAAAGAACCGCGATATGCGCAGACGCTCGCGGGGGCAGTGGAATTCACTTCGCCGGCGCAATCGGCAAGTTCCTCGGGTCAGGATCGGATTTCGGCGCTCGAGGTTGAAGTCGCGCGTTTACGGGACGAAGTGGCGGAATTACGGCGACAGCTTGACGCGGTGCTGAACTAAGGAGCGGGTAGCGGATGCGCAGCCGCTGCCGGTAAAATCGAATTGATGTGTCCGAAACATCTGGTAAGCGAGTGAAGTACTTGGGAGAGCCTTGAAATATGGATAATACGGTGCTTGTCGCCCTCATCAGTGCGGGCAGCTCGGTGCTGGTCGCCATAACGGCGCTGCTGCTGAACTACCGTGGGTTTGCCTCAATTGACGGACGGTTCGGGGCTCTTGATGCGCGTTTCACGGGATTGGAAGGGCGCATGCAAACATTCGAATCCCGCGTCGATGCTCGGCTGAATCTGTTGCAAGCAGATATGCGGGCCTTGAACAAGACCATGACGGCGCTCGAAATTGATGTCGCGCTGCTTCGCGCTGCTTAAGGACAAGGCGGGCCTGTGACTATTGAGGAACGAATGGATCGTCTTGAGAAGACCTTGGGTTCTCAGGATGTTCTCGTGCGCGAGTTACGCGACGCAGTCCACCGTAACGGCGGCGCTCGAGGCCCGACAGGCCCGCGCGCTGCGACAGCATAGCGAATGGCTCGAAGCCCACGACGCTCGAAGCCCACGACGCTCGAAGCCCACGACAAAGAGATGAAAGAGCACGACGCTCGAATGAAGATTCTCGACGAGCGCATCGCAAATCTCGTCAGTGGATCGACGAGTTTACTGCGTCGCGAATCTAAGTAACGACATCGACCCAGCCGTGCTTATCGGCCAGATGGCCAAATTGAATTCCCTGCAGTTCGAAATTCAGCTTGCGGGTCAACTCCCCCGCGCTCCCATCGCGAATCACGACGCGTCGACCGGTCTCGAAAAGCAATTCCTTTAAACCAATTACCACGGCAGCGGTACCGCACGCGAAAACCTCGGTGATCTTCCCTGATTCGATCTTGTCGGCCGCTTCATCGATCTGCACCGGCTCTTCCCGCACCGTGATCCCAAGATCGTGCGCCAGTTGAATCACGGAATCGCGCGTGATCCCAGGAAGGATGGTGTCGTGAAGCGGCGGCGTGATCAGCGTCCCGCCTTCCACGAAGAAAACATTCATGCCGCCCAGTTCCTCTACCTGGCGCTTGCCGCCGGAATCGAGAAACAAGACCTGTGAGCAGCCTCTTTTCTTTCCCTCTTCGATCGTGTGCAGGCTGATTGCGTAGTTAGCCGACGCCTTCACGTCTCCCGTCCCGCCATGCGCCGCGCGTGAACTGGTCTCCGCGACGTAAACGCTCACTGTGCTGACCGAATGGGGGCTGGCTTCTTTGAAATAAGCGCCGGAGGGGAGTGCCAAAACAAAGAACAGGAACTCCTGGGAAGTGCGCACGCCGATACAGGCCTCGGTACCCATCATCGTCGGGCGAATGTAAAGGCTTCCAGGCTCACGAGGCGTCCACTCGGCATCTGTCCGCACCAGGGCCTTCACAGCTTCAACGAAAAACTCCGCATCCACGGGCGGCATCGCCATGCGCTCGGCGGATCGCGCGAAACGCCGGGCATTTTCCCGTGGCCGGAACAAGGCGACTTTGCCGTTCGCCTGCCGGTACGCTTTCATTCCTTCGAAGATGGACTGGGCGTAATGAAAGACAAGGGCCGCCGGGTGGAGCGAGATATTGTGCAGCGCTTCCACGCGCGCGTTCTGCCACAATCCGTTCCGATACTCGGAAACGAACCAGTTGGAGGTAAATGTCTTGCCGAATTCCAGTTTCGCGGGATCCAGTTCAACCGCGGCGTTACTGGCTGGCGGTTGAGCGATCTGAATGTCGAGGGTTGGCATCGATAAAACTCCCGCTAATCGAATTGTAGTATGGCTTTCGCGACAGCCCCTTCCTTCGCTACTCTGAATGCAGATCTCATGAAGAAAACCGCGCTGATTTTGCTGCTCGTTCTTGGCTCCTGTTCCCGCAGTCCGCAGGCCGATATCAAGCCCAATCTTCAGCCGGGCTTCGATGCGATCAGCTCGAATACGCTTCTGAGCGAAATCAAAACGCTTTCTTCCGACGACTTCGAAGGGCGCAAACCGGGCTCCGCGGGCGAACAGAAAACCATCGCATACATGCAGCAGCAGTTTCAGCAGATGGGGTTAAAGCCGGGAAATCCGGATGGGACTTATCTCCAGAACGTTCCGCTCGCCGGCATCACTTCGAAGACGCAGGCCGATCTTTCGGTCAAGGGCAAGAAGCTCCCGCTTGTGGGCAAGACAGACTATATTGCGCTCTCAAGCCGCTACACTCCCCAGGTCGATGTGAAGAACTCGGACATCGTCTTTGTCGGACACGGCGTGGTCGCGCCGGAATACGGCTGGGACGATTACAAAGGCGTCGATGTCAAAGGCAAAACCATCCTGATGCTGATCAATGATCCGGCTATCCCCGACCCAAACGATCCTTCGAAGCTGGACGACAAAATGTTCAAAGGCGCGGCGATGACTTACTACGGCCGCTGGACCTATAAGTATGAAATCGCTTCGGAAAAGGGCGCCGCGGCGGCCATCATCATTCACGAGACCGGTCCCGCGGGCTACCCGTTCGAGGTCGTCTCGGGAAGCTGGGGCGGTGAGAACTTCGGCATCGTGCGACCCGATAACAACATGGGCCGCGTCTCCGTCGAAGGCTGGATGACTTATCCAAAGGCGAGCGAACTGTGTAAAATGGCCGGCCTCGATCTCGCTGCGCTCAAGAAGCAGGCGATTTTAAAGGATTTCAAGCCGGTCCCGCTGCCGGGCGCTACGGCCAGCTTCAAGGTTGCGAACACGCTGCGCAAGATAGAGTCCCACAATGTGGTGGCGAAGCTCGAAGGCAGCGATGCGGCCCTCAAAGATCAGTATGTGGTCTATACGGCGCACTGGGATCATCTGGGGCGCGACCCGCTGCTGAAGGGCGATCAGATTTACAACGGCGCGGCGGATAATGCGTCCGGCAGCGCAGGCCTGCTCGAAATCGCGCGAGCCTATACGAAGCTCTCGCCTGCGCCGAAGCGCTCAATTCTCTTTCTTTCCGTCACTGCGGAAGAACAGGGCTTGCTGGGAACTGCGTACTACGCAGCGAATCCTCTATACCCGCTCAAGAACACGCTTGCCGACATCAACATGGACGTCCTCAACACGTGGGGCAAAACGAAAGACATGACGATCATCGGATTGGGAAACTCAACCCTGGATGACACGGCGACCGCAGTCCTGAAGGCGCATGATCGTACGGTGGTGGGTGATCCCGATCCGGGCAAAGGCTCCTTCTATCGCTCGGATCACTTCGAGTTCGCGAAACAGGGAGTGCCGGCTCTCGATCCCGACGCCGGTACCGATTACATCGGAAAGCCGCCGGGCTACAGCAAAGAGAAGCGCGATAACTATACGGAGAACGATTACCACAAGCCGTCCGACGAAGTGAAGCCGGACTGGGATCTTTCGGGCGCCGTCGAGGATCTGCGCGTGCTTTTCGAGATTGGCGACGACGTCGCTCAGGCGCCCACATTCCCCGAGTGGAAACCGGGTACCGAATTCAAGGCCAAACGCGACGCGATGATGAAGTGAAATAATGATGGCGATGTCGATCCACCGATACGTCTTGCACAACGGCCGGATTCGCGAAGCGTCTGAGGGCGGCCTGTTCCCCGGGCAACTGGGCTTGCTCGCCGGATGGGGCGTGTTCAGCACGCTGCGCGTTATGGACGGAACCGTGTTCGCCTGGGAGCGGCACTGGGAGCGGATGTCGCGCGATGCGAGGCTTCTCAATGTGGCGATGCCGCCGGATGCTGACGCAGTTGAGCACGACCTGCTCCGTCTCATCGATTCCAACAAGGCGCCCGACTGCACACTGCGGCTGGTGGTCGTTCGCAACGGTGGTGGTTTGTGGGAAGGCCCCTCAAGCGGACGCGAGAGCGATGTAATCGCGCTGACCGCGGGTTTGAAACAGTGGGGCAGCAGCGTCCGCCTGGGCGTGCAGCCCAACGCGCGGCACGCAGCCAGCGATTTCACAAGAGCCAAAATGCTGTCGTGGGCGCCCAATCTCAGATGGTTCGAGCGAGCGCAGGAGCAGGGTCTCGACGAAGTGATTCTGCTGAACGAATTCGGCAACGTCGCGGAGTGTACTTCCGCCAATATCTTCGCGGCGATCGGTGACAGGGTTTTCACGCCCCCGTTGAGCGATGGCTGTCTGCCTGGAATTACTCGCGAAGTCCTCCTCGAAGAAGTGCGTGTTCCGGGTATCGAAGTAAGGGAACGTAGCCTCACGGTCGAAGAACTCGAAAAGGCGGATGAGGTATTCATCACATCCACGACCCGCAATTTATTGAAGGTCCGCGAAGTCGCAGGCCGAAAGCTCAAGGGCGACGATACAGTTCGAGAGCGGCTGTCCCGCGCCTTCCAGTCTTATCTTGAGAACGACATTGCCCGGCGCAAAAGGACGCCGGTTGTTGTATAAGAGCGCCGTTAAAGAATGTCGGTCGAGTGTCCCCGGTGCGGCAGCCGATATCTCCGTCCTTCCCGCTCTCGCAGCTTTTCGGAAACAATTGGGCGAGTCCGTTTTCAATCGCCACTACGCTGTCTTGATTGCGAGCACCGCTTCATCACACGCAGTCTCCCCTGGGCCGACTGGCGCTATGCGCGATGCCCGCAATGCTATCGGATGGATCTCAACGGATGGACAGGCAAAACATTTGAGCCGCCCTTCTTCATGGGTCTGAAGATTTCCCTTGGAGCGATCCGTTTGCGTTGCGAATACTGCCGCATCAATTTTGCGAGCTTCCGCAAGCGCAAAGAATCGTTCACGTTCCATCGCTGGAAGAAATTCAACCGTGGCGCCTAGTTCCATTGAGGAGCGCTGGCGCGTGGACGGGTCTGGTGGAGGAGGTCGCGAACGACGGCGACTTCGAGGCGCGCGTCCAATCGCAATGTGTTGATTTCCGAGGCTGCACCGTGTACGGTCATGGGATTCGAAGAGCTGCTGCGAAGTGCAGTGGAGGAAGTGCAGTGAAGGAAGTGCAGTGGAGGAAGTGCGGTGGAGAATGTCGTCCGCAATGCGATCCGCTATACCGGTGAAGGAAGCGTTGTCGGAATCTCGCTCCAGGTCACGGACTCACAAGCGGTGATTCGAGTGCGCGATCACGGACCGGGCGTTCCGGAAAGCATGCTGTCGGAGATTTTCCTGCCCTTCCGGCGTTTCGCGAACGGCGACGGTGCCGGACTGGGACTTGCGATCGCCGAACGCGCGGTGAGTGTTCATCAAGGGACAATCCGGGCGATGAACGCGGCTGGTGGTGGCCTGATAATCGAAATCGGTCTGCCGCAGAAAAGCGTCCAGGGTTCACGGCACGATTGAGCGAACCGCCGGCATGCACGGCGTTCGATCTGCGGCGGAAATGGGCCCGGACTCGTTGTTTGCCGCTCGCCAGGGGCGCTTTTGGCGTCCGATGGGTCAATGCCGCAAATACGTCCTCGACGGCCTGCATTACCGCTGGAGCTGGAAACTCGGAGCGGCCTTTCACTCGCCCGCAACGACGCTGTGGCCACCATTGCGGGGTCGGTGTTCCCGACCTGCCCCTTCGTTCCCACGCCGAAATTCTTTCGCGAACCCGTTCGATCCGGAACTCTCCACTCGGTTCGGTTTCGAGGCCGACACCGGGCGGATTCGTCATCCCGAACCCGTTACCCGCGGTGAACCCAGCGCTCATGCGATGCCATCCCGCCTCCACTCCCCTTTGGGTTTTTTGCACCCTCCGGATCGAAGCGTTCGACCGGCCTCATCGCACGAAGCTCGCCCGACCTGACGTCCGATTGCTCCTCACTCTCCGCCGCGTTTCTCTTTCGATTACGCTGCGAATCGATTGAAACTGCCGTTCGCCCTGTCGGACTATCGTTCCGTAAACCCTGGAACTGTTTTAGATCATGCCCCCGAAAACCAGCTTCGGTCAATAAAATTATGCTGTTTGGGTCGGCCTTTCCTCAGCTTTTTTGAGCCAGTAGTTTCAGCACGTTGCGGATTGACGCGGGTGAATTCCTTGTGTATAAATCGGCAGTATGCCGTTCTGTTCCCGATCGATGGACGATTCGGTGCGGGAGTGGCCGGGGAACCGGCGATGGCTGAAAAGCACCAGACCTGGTGGCTTCGACCTCGCGAGTTTGGCTTGGCCCCTCAGTGTTTTCAATGAGTTTGCCCGCGTTCGGTTTGGCGGCTCAGTTGCCTGTGGTAGGGGGAACATGGGACAGGAAGCCATAACGATGAAGTTCCAGGACATGAAAAAGATTTCGGCTGTTTGCCGTTTTTCAATCGGGATGCTGGCGGTAGCAGGTTTCGCGCTCGCGCAGGATCAGACGCCGCACGCATGGCGGAGCGTTGATGATCCTCCGCCCGCGGCGCAGGACCAGAGCGCTCCCGATCAGTTCAGTCAGGCAGCGCCACCCCCGGCCTTTTCCAACAGTCCGCAAGGTGGCGGCCAGGCGGCGCCCGCGCCTTACCCGAGTCCGGCGGCAGGACCATATCCAACTGCAGCTCCATATCCAAGTGCAGCTCCATATCCAAGTGCAGCTCCTCCACCGCCGAACTACAATGTTCCGGCGCGTTTGACCATCAAACCAGGAACTTATGTCACCATCCGCACGAACCAGTGGTTGTCTTCGGACCAGAATCATGTCGGCGACACATTTACCGGCACCCTCGAGCAGCCGGTGATTGTCGATGGCATCGTTGTCGCCCAGCGTGGCCAGAGCGTCTATGGACGCGTCACGGAAGCCCAGAAGGCAGGCCGGGTCGAAGGGACATCACGCCTCGGAATGCAATTGACCGATTTGACTCTGGTAGACGGGCAGCAGCAAATCATTCAATCGCAGATGATCAACCGTTCCGGCCCGACTTCGAATGGACGTGACGCCGCGGCCATCGGTGGAACCACCGCGTTGGGAGCAGCGATCGGTGCCGGCGTCGATTGGGGCAGAGGAGCTGCCATAGGAGCGGGAGCCGGCGCGGCCGCGGGCATTATCGGCGTGCTGCTGACGCGCGGGCATCCGACGGTCGTATATCCGGAAACCGTCATGACGTTCCAGACTACTGCGCCCGCGATAGTCGCGACGGATCGCTCGCCGCAGGCATTTCAACCTGTGAATACGCAGCCGGACTACGGTCCAGCGCCTCCTCCCGCCCCCACACAGGGCGCGGCTCCCCCTGCTGTCTCCTGCTATAACTGCGGAGCTCCGCCT
>Ga0206909_1104_pt1 | contig 10518 bp, 9 predicted proteins | sample Alteio_BWOrgHeat_76_FD_152943 | JGI IMG/M metagenome (GOLD analysis project Ga0206909, IMG submission 152943) | Enriched cells from forest soil in Barre Woods Harvard Forest LTER site, Petersham, Massachusetts, United States -... | ecosystem: Environmental > Terrestrial > Soil > Temperate forest > O...
ACCGATTCCTGATCGTTGTCGGGTGCCGACAACGATGTTTCCGACCGCGGGCCAGGAATAAGCGCCCGACGACGTAAACAACTGCGATAAAAGTTCACCATTACTGGTCGCGCCCAAGCCAGGAAAGGAGCGCGTCCACGGTCGAATCGGCCACGGGCTACCTGCCAAAGCACATGCGAGACGAGATCGTCGACAAATTGAATATCGGGACGGCAGGTTTTGTGGGCCAGAGCTTGCAGGCTTGGCAGAGCGTTGCCGATCAAAGAATCTGGATCATGAGCTGACGGAACGGTGGTGGCTTTTTTGTAGGCCGCACCAAGAGCGAAGCGGTTCACAGTAGACTCCGGCGAGCGAGGCGAAGGATGGCCACGACGGTCGTCGGAGTCAGCCTTTTTGCCGAGAGTCTTGCAGTTTGACGGCGGAGCAGGACTTTTTCCCAAGTAGTCCGCCGCGTAACCGACATTCATCCGTGATTTAGTCGTCGTCAGGTAGTTCGCCAACAGCAGCGACTCATTTCGATATTTTGCCGCTTCGGGCAATCTTTTTTGTCACGCCTCTCGTTGGCTGTCGCGTATTAAAGACAACTAGCCTGTTGCAAATGAGGGAATGCGCGAAAAAGCGATATCTTGCTTTGTTGAAATCCGCTGGACGCCAGCAGCTCATCCGACATGCGAATAGGCCCCGAGACGGCATTAAGACAGGTGAAGCGACCTACCGAACTTGAATTGGCAGATCGTAAGCGTTCAGGGGCCTCAGCGAACTATCTTCTCCAAATGACGGCCCGGGGAATCGATGGCTGATAACTCCTTCATTCTGTTCACTCTTGGTCCGGTTCAAGGATTCATTAGGGCTGCTCGCACTGTGCGCGACCTGTGGTCCGGTTCGTATCTGCTTAGTTATTTGACTTACCGGGCGATCAAATCTGTAACCGACTCCGTCGGACCGGATGCAATCGTATTTCCTTCTGTCAAAGACTTGCCTTTGTTCAAATGGAAGCCCGGCACAAAATCGCCTCCAAGTGTATTGGAGCCATGCATTCCGAATCGATTTCTCGCCGAGGTGCCGGACGAGAAGCAGCCCGGAATACTAGCCGAGCGATCTAAATTAGAGTGTCAAGCTGTCTGGAGCGAAATCGCTGAGGATGTCCGCGGATTCCTTTACGATCAATTGCCACACGATTCATTGCGTTCTGGGGAAAGCGAATTGTGGAAGCAGCAGATTGGGTCATTTTTTGAGATTTACACCGCGGTATTGCCACAAAAAGAGTATTTGCCAGAGCGCATCCGTCAGTTGCTCGGCGTATCCAGCGACAACGTTTGGTCAGATCGTCATCAGATTGCACAGAAGTTGCTGGCGGCAGCGAAGAATCGGCGGCATTTCCCAGCGTATTCGCCCAAATTTCAGGACGGAATGGTTCCTCAGAAGGATTCGCTTCTCGGCACTTTCGAACATGTCGGACCGGGCGACCGGCGCCGGGCCAATGATTTCTGGAAAAAAGCTGCGGAACTCAAGAAGGATGGTGGTTGGCATGCTGCGGGCACCAAAGTGACCCCGCGTGAAAGGCTATCAGCGATCAGTCTTGTCAAGCGATTCGCCTGGGCTCACCATTTCTCGAAATTGTTCCAAATCAATTCGCAGCAACTCCGATACGACGACACAGCCACGATCGCGGCGTCGAAGTGGCTAGCCGATGGCATGAAGCTGGCCCCCGACGCGATTCGTCGCCAACATGGCACATGGAGCGGGCAATGGCTTCATTGGCCAGCGCAGACACCGGCGCGAGACGACGACGATGACATGATTCCCGATGAGATATGGGACATCATCAAATTGAAGAAGATGAAACAGGCCAATCCGCCGACCTACTATGGCGTTTTTGTCTTTGACGGTGACAGAATGGGCGATCGGTTTAATGGAGCAGCCGATTCTCACGCCTATCGGCAAATAAGTGGTGTCCTATCGCACTTTGCGTCGCGCGAGGTGGCTAAAATCGTGGAGGGGGAGCACCATGGCCAACTCATCTACGCGGGAGGTGATGACGCCCTGTGCCTGCTTCCTACTCAAACAGCACTCGCGTGTGCAATGAAGATTCACGACAGTTTCGAGACGAGTTGGAAAAGCAGATTGCCGGGACAAGAGATCGCAACGATTAGCGGCGGGATTGTAATCGCACATTTCAAGGATGACTTGCGATTCGTGATGAATCAGGCTCGCTTGAGCGAGAGCAGGGCGAAGGAATCGGGACGAAATGCTTTACAACTCACCGTATGTCGTCGCTCGGGCGAACATACATCAGCGCTTGTGCCCTGGACGTTCCTGCCGACTTTGATGCGCTGGGTTGTTGGTTTCCTAAATGGCGCTTCAGATCGCTGGGCCTACAAACTTCGCGGCGATTTGCCTGTCATCGGAACTGACGTCATCATGTTCAAACTTGAACTCGGACGACAACTATGCCGAGCTGAGACTGTCACTTCAGATCAGTTTCAAGCAAGTGAATTGAAAGCAGATTTCGACAAGTATGTCGAGGCAATGAAGGATCGAAGAGCAAATGCAAATGAATTCGATCAGATCGAGAACTTCGTCGGTTTGATTCAGACGGCTTCTTTCCTTGCACGTGGGAGGGATGCTTGAACACCGTTGGACTGTGTATCGAACCGCTTGATGTATTGTTTTTTCGAGACGGCCGGCCGTTTGACGCCGCAGCGCGCGTTATTACCGGGTTGCCAGCACCTCAGGTCCTCGTTGGGGCGGTCCGTACCGTATTGCTTGAAAAATATGGCTGCAACTTTGTTGATCTTGGGATGAAACAGAAAAAAGGGATCTCATTTGCGGACGCTCTGCCGGAATCGCTTCGTTGGATTGCGGACTTGCGTTTTCGCGGGCCGTGGCTGGCCAAGATCCCCACGCGCGATTCACAGATGATTCCTGATGTGTTTCTGCCAATGCCGAATACCGTCCACACCGACAAGAAACGCGCGGGCGATGTTGTTCGCGTATTGAGACCGTTGGCGGAGCTGCCGCCCGGCTGGTGTGAGTCACTTCGACCTTTGTGGCTGAACGGTACAGAACCCACTGATCTGGCAACTGGGTTTATCGATGCGATTGGTTTGGCCGATTTTCTGAACAATCGGACGCCAGCGAAAAGGAATCTTCATCTATCAAGCGAGTTTTTTGAATTTGATCATCGGACCGGAATCGGAATTGATATGACTCGCATGGTAACCGGCGATGGAGAAATCTTCGGAATTGGCTTACTCTCAATGAAATCCGAATTCGGATTTTATGCCGAGGTGGAGTTGCCGATTAAGATACGAGACGATCCATTTGCGGGGATTGAGTTTGTGGCATTCGGCGGAGAGGGAAAACGCGCTCGGTTGAAAACGGTGTCTCAATTCAACTTTCCCTCGGCAACGTCGACACCTGCGAGCAAGCGGTTCCTGCTGTTGACTACTCCGTGCCTCGCTAGCGGAGGAGGGGTGCCAACGCAGTTGACCAATTGTATCGCAGCAGCCGTGAATTCGCCGGTCGCATTTTCCGGTTGGGACATCGCACGCAGTGCACCTAAGCCGACTCGATTTGCCATCCCCGCCGGGAGCGTGTACTTCTTCGACACGATCGATTTGCCGAACCCCAACCTGACCGACGAATTAGGCTTTGGCTGCTACCTGGAAGGAGTTTGGACTGATGGCTGACACGACCCGACAAGCTGCGCGATTGTTATTTCTCCATGCGCAAACCGGCTTACACCCAGGAAGCGGGACTGCCCTGGGATTGGTTGATCTGCCCGTCCAGCGTGAGCGGCACACCCAATGGCCGACGGTTCCAGGTTCAGCGATTAAGGGCGTGCTGCGTGACCGATGCCGTGAAAAAGCGAAGACGAATTATGGAGGGGATCGAAAAAAAGCAAATGAAGAAGATGACGACCTTGTTGCCGCGTTTGGGCCGGGGAAGGGGAACGATGCATCGGATCATGCCGGCGCATTGGCTATCACCGATGCTAGATTGGCGGCGTTCCCGGTGCGATCGCTTCGCGGCGTCTTTGCCTGGGTCACTTGCCCAGCCGTCCTCGGCCGGTTGAATCGCGACTTGCACATCGCCGCGTCGCCTAATGCTTTCGACGTACCGACGCTGGACGACAACACGCATCTGTTGTGTGCCGACAAAAGTCCGCTACGAATCGGAGAATCCGCGGTCGTCTTGGAAGAGTTTGAGTACACGGCAAAAGCGAACTGCGATTCGATTGCCAACTGGTTTGCCAAGCACGCGACGGCCGATCCAATCACTGCGTCGCGTCTCAAATCGCATCTGGCCGTAATTCACGACGATGCTTTCACGCACTATGCTCGGCATGCCACCGAAATTGTCGCTCGAATCGGTTTGGACTACACCACAAAAACGGTGAAAAGCGGCGCCCTGTTTTATCAGGAGGTGCTCCCGGCCGAAACATTGCTGTACGCCGCCATATTGGCAAATCCGAGCCGTAAGGATGGATACGCGAAAAGCGCGAATGACATGCTTGACTACATCACGAATCAACTCGGGCCAGATGCCGTCCTCCAAATCGGTGGCGATGAAACGGTCGGCAAGGGGCTATGTTTTGCTCGCCTGACCGACGGAAAAGGGGACTGATATGTCCGACCAACAACGGAGACCGAAACCACCACAGCAAACTCTCGACCAGCGTCGGGCGCAGCACGCAATGAAGGCGGTCGAGCAGGTAAAGGCAGTCCAAAAACAGGATGCCGCAAAGAAATTTGGCGGACAGGCGCGAAAGCTGCCAGTGCGAATTGCCGCGTCGGGGCTCGGCCAAGCGCTTGCCTTCTTGAAGGCCAAAGGCTATGCGCCAGATCTGCTCAATTCACTTGGTGATTGGGTGCTTGGTGTCGTAAAACCGGCACAGGACGTGAAGTCGCGAATCGATGGCAAGCCAACGGATGAAAGACTTCTGACAGCAGTCGTCTTTGGCACCGCCGATTTTCTACGGCAGGCTACGGATGAAGTTCTGGCATACCTTCAGTGGCTGAATCGTTTCTGTGAAGCAACCGGTCTGACGGACGACGTGGAGGTAGTCAGTGGGTAAATTGATAATTCCTGTTCCGGCAGCCGTCAGAAAAGCTCTGGCAGCCTGCGCCAATGAAAATGGCGTGGCTGCAGGCGTGCATCCCGGACTCGTTCTCGACAAATTTGCTCCTTCCTTAGATGAATCAGGTGATTGGCGTGGATTATCTGAGCGCGTGCAAAAACCGGTAATCGATCAGGTGGTTGCACTATCAGTTGACTCGCCGCCGGGACTTCAATTTGACGAATTGGTTCGTCGCTGGGAACGCCTGACGGATCTGCCGAATGCAATCGTCGTCACCGGTGTCACAGATGGGCCTCTGACGCTGCATTTGGCTCGTGCATCGGCGTTGGAAAACGCCGGCATCTGCTTGCACCCCATCTACGGATTCACCTATCTTCCAGGAAGCGGTCTGAAGGGATTGGCCCACGCTTACGCATGTGAGGTGTGGTTCCCGGGCCAATCCAACAAACCTGTCGCATGGCAGACGATCTGCCGAGTATTTGGCGTCGCTCCATCGGGTTGGCTATCGGACCTTGCCAAGCGGCTCGGCGTGCCACCTCCACCAGATTCGGTCGCTGGTTCGGCCGTGTTCCACGACGGTTGGCCACGAAAGTGGCCGAAGCTCACTGTCGATATTTTGAACAGTCATCACATCAAGTATTACGCGAACGGCGAAGCGCCCGGCGATTGGGAAGATCCTGTTCCTGTGTACTTTCTAAGTGTTCAATCTGGCGTTCCGTTTAGGTTTGTTCTGTCGCCGCGGCGCGACGATGTTGGAAGCGATGATCTCAAGCTTGCGGCTGATTGGCTTTCAGGTGGCTTGACGGTTCTGGGATGTGGGGCGAAGACTGCAACAGGCTATGGTTACTTTACGACAGATCGAAATGTGCTGACGACATCCACCGGCCCGGCTGAGTTCGCGTTGGAACTCGCCACGCCGGCATTTCTGGCCGGCGCGATGCAAGAAGCCGAAGACTGTAACTTACGACCTGCGACTCTTCGTGGCCTGCTTCGATGGTGGTGGCGAACCATGCATGCGGGCTTCGTAGACGTTGCCACTCTGCGCCGAATGGAAGCGGCAATATGGGGCGATACGAAACGCGGCGGTACGGTGCGCATTCGGCTGAGCCCCGTCACAACGGCGGAGCCGATTCCCTACGCCAGAACCGACATCATTAGTCGGAACCATTTACCAAGACCGCAAGCAAGCAAGACAAGCCAAGGGCTGACGTATCATTCCTACGGAATGGACGACCATCCTCGTCCGCGCCGCTTTTTTGTCAAGCCGGGCACAAAATGGTCTCTTGTCATCACGGCTCAGGCAGGAGTCTTTTCCGGCTCGACTGACAAAAAACTACCCGTCGAATTGCCCGCACAACTATTGCTCGAACAGGCAACTGCTGCCCTAGAACTGCTGTGTCACTTTGGCGGGTGCGGTGCCAAGAGCCGAAAAGGCTTTGGTTCGTTCGTCGACCAATCCGATTTTGATCTGGGGAGAATCAAGCTTTCAGCGACCGAGTTTCGTACCCATTGTTTGTCAGGTTCGGTCGAATTCCAAGCGTCGCTTGCTCAGTCAGCGAGTTTGGAACAATTGTTAGGTCCAGTCGAAGTACCGAGCAACGGAACGAATTACTGGCTTGTTCTCGATCAACTCGCGGCCGCTGCGCAGGAGTTTGCGAAGACTTATCGCCACCGTCGTGAAAAGAAGGCGCTCGGACTTCCACGCGACCTTAGGAATGGAGAAACTGGCGAATTCCATCCCGGCCGTCATGTGAAGAATCGTCATGCCTCTCCCGTCTTGTATCATGTTGCGCGCGATGCCGGTGGCAAACTACTGGCTCGTGTGATTGGTTTCCCTGCGACCGAACTGCCAAATCTCGCCGACAGCAGCGCGATACTTGGTCAATTGCTGAATCATCTCACCAATACTCTTGGCGGGCGATTCGAAGTGAATGTGGCGAACAAGCCTGCGGCAGCGCTCAGTGCACCGTAGCCGTCCGGCGGCGGTCGTAATGAGTCGACATTTCTCATGGTTGGGCATTCCTACCGCGCATAAAACGCACCATACCGGCGGGACGGGTAGGCTTTACCAGATTCGTAGCTCTCTCCGTCCGCCGGCAGGCAAGCTGAATCGTTCGGCGGCAGACGCGGAGTCCTTCGATGGGCGCATGGGGCCACGGAATTCGGCAGGACGACTTTGTCTGTGATGTTATTGGCGTCTTCGAGGATCTTCTGAAAGCCGGCAAAAGCGTTATCGATACTACAAATGCCGTAAGGTTGAAGTTCGCAGATGAGATCAAGGACGCCGACGACGGCCCACTCTTTTGGATCGCGCTTGCGGACGTGCAATGGACTTACGGAGGCCTGGAACCTGAGGCTCTGAAGCAAGTCAAGGAGGACTTTGATTCTGGGCGAAGCTTGAGCCGTTGGACCGAGGACCAGCGCGGGCTTTCACGCCGACGAGCGTCTCTCGAAAAGTTCATTTCCAAGATTGCGACGCCGAATCCGAGGCCGAAGAAGCCACCCAAAGTTGTCATTCGAGCACCGAAGTTTCAACTCGGCAGTTGCTTGAGCATTAAGTTGTCGAACGGGCAATACGGCGCAGCCCTCGTTTTGGCGGCAGATCACTCGAACACTGAATACGGGAAGAATCTCATAGGCGTCCTGGATTATCTCTCAATGGAGAAGCCAACGATCGATGTATTTCGTGGACGGACCTGGCTCGTTCGCACTCATCATAGTTGGAACAATGCGATGGACCTCGCATGGTATCAATACGTTGGTTTTCGTGCAGCAAAGGACCGAATTGAGATCGTCGGCCAAGTTGAGATTCTGGACTCGGACCCGAAGGACAGCAACAATTATTGTGGTTGGGCCAGCATCGGTGAGCAAGTAATAATCCAGCGAGACTGGGACGCGAATCGCACTTGAAGGCTAGCCATCCGTTGAAGAACCCGGTTGTTTACTCTTCGTCGGGGACGGCGATTTTTTCAGGTTATTCTGGCGTGACGGCCGGCCCAGGCATCGGGAAGAAGTTCGTCCAGGTTAGCGCCGGCGGAACGGGCGGCGAGTTGATCGAGCAAGTCGCGGAGATACGCCCACGGATTGCACCGATGCCGCGTCGCACTGGAACAAAGGCTGAGCAACACTGACGCCGTCTTCAACCCGCCGTCGCCGCCAACGTGCAACCAGTTGGCGCGGCCCACGGCAAGCGGACGGATGGCGCGTTCGGCTGCGCCGTTGTCGATGGCAAAGCGCAAGTCGTCGAGGTAACGAACCAGCGAAGCCCACTGATTCCGGGAATATTCAATGGCTTGGCCGAACAAACTTTTTGGTGTCGCTTGGCGATGCTGCACTTCGAGCCAATCGGAGAATTTCGCGAGAATCGGCCCGGACCGCGTTTGTCTCATCCGCACCACATCGGCATCGGCGAACTTCTCACCAAGCTTGTCGCGTTCGTCTTTGATCTCGCGCTCGACGGCGTACAAGGTGCGGATGAAGGCCAAGGCTTCGATCGCCCGCGGATCGCTCGGCTCCGCCTCAACAAAATATCTTCTGGCATGCATCCAGCAACCCAGGTGTCGAATGTTGTTGTGGACCGCGTTGTAGCCGTCATACGCGTCGGCGTGGATGAAGCCGCGGAAACCTTCGAGGAACCGCTGCGGAAACGTCTGGCTTCGGCCGGCGGTGAGGTCGAAGAGGGTGTACGGGTTTTGCGCGTCTCCGAGGTAGACCCAGGCGTAAGCGGTCCGTCGCGGCCGCAGGAGCAAGAGAGGCGTATCGTCGGCGTGGATTGCGAACGACTGCAACAGGCGTCGATGCATCAGGTCATAGAGCGGCGTCAGCAGTTGGCCGCACTTCTGCAAGTGGTCGCAGAGGGTCGAACGACACACGTCCCAGCCGTGGCGGGCCAAGATCGACTCCTGGCGGTTTAGTGGCAAATGATCGACACACTTCGAGACGATGACGTGGGCGAACAGTCCCGCGCCGATGCCGCTTTTGGGGATCGGCTCGGGCGGCAGGACCGCCTTGACGAACTGTGGGTCGTGGCCCGCTGATTCACAAGACCGGCAAGCATAGGTGGGGCGGACCAATTCCCGGACGAAAATCGCCATTGGCTGGTAATCGAGGCGTTCGCTGGTGCTCTGGCCGATGCGGATCTTGAGCTTGCCGCAGCACGCACAGATCTTCTCGGCTTCGCTGAGGTCGATCACTTCCCGGCGACGTGGCAAGTCCTTCGGCTTGCATCGACGACCGTGGCCCTTCCGCTTCGTCACGAGAAGGGCTTCGCGAGTCGGCGGTTCGACCATCGTCGAGACCTCGGCTTCGGGCACGGCCATCCCGTCGAACAGGGTCGGGCCTAGCACCCGCTCGCCGCCGCGGCCGAACGTGATCTTTACGAGGCGATGGATGTGGGCTTGCTGCGCTTCGATCTGTTTGCGAAGTTCGGCCACCACGCCGCGCAGTTCCGTGATCACGGCTTCCGCGTGGGTCAGCTTTTGCCGAAGGTCGTTCGTGTCGGTCGGCGGCATGTTGCATTCAACACCGCCTCGCGTTCCGGGTAGCGCGATTTATATGCAAGTTTTGTAGCGGCGGCGTTCGCGGGCTTTGGCTGGATCGAGCCCGCCGAGAATCATCGCCAACTGCGTCGGCGTAACGGGTACGCTGGATTCACTCGCCGTGGGAAAGGCGAAGGTGCCGCGTTCGAGTCGGCGAAGGTAGAGTGCGAAGCCATCACCCATCCAGGCCAGAATCTTGAGTCTGTCGCCGGTCCGGTTCTTGAAAACGAACAGATCACCCGACAGCGGATCGCCCTGGAGAACTGACCGCACCACGCCGGTGAGCGAGTCGATGCCTTTGCGTCCGTCCACGGACTCAACGGCGACCAGGATGCGACCGCCGGGCAGCAGACTCAACACGACGCTGCTCCCACAGCGGAGACCAGTCGGGTGACGGCCTCGGAGGCAGCACTCATCGGCAACCGCACCACGATCCCCGAACGAAGCACGACCTCGACCATCGGGTCGGCAACGACTTGAAGGGGAACGAATGTCGACGGCTCTTTGTCGGGCGACTCGCTCGGAGGCGCGGCCAGTATTCGCCGCCAGCGATCAAAGTTCGACCGCGTAAGCTGACGACTGCGGCAAAACGCATTGATTGTCTGACCGGACTGTTTCCAAGTCTCGATCAACGCTCGCCAGGTTCGCACTCGCTCGGGATTACGCCGCGACATGGAGGAGTTCTCCCCAAAAGGAAAACTCACAGTCTAACCGACGACGGAAGGCGTCTTTTCACCGGACAGGTACAGTGCACCAGCAGGGCCGAATAGCGCCACGCAACCGATTACTCCCAAAGTGTCGAAAGGTCAACGGGTGAAAGTGAAGATTGTTCCGGATGCCAAAGGCAAAAATCGCCTTTTTGCCGACTGGCAGGGCCGCACATGCAACGTTATAAAC
>Ga0206909_1192_pt1 | contig 10375 bp, 9 predicted proteins | sample Alteio_BWOrgHeat_76_FD_152943 | JGI IMG/M metagenome (GOLD analysis project Ga0206909, IMG submission 152943) | Enriched cells from forest soil in Barre Woods Harvard Forest LTER site, Petersham, Massachusetts, United States -... | ecosystem: Environmental > Terrestrial > Soil > Temperate forest > O...
TCGACGCTCAAATGCCCGCATATGCCATGTTTTTTGCCGGTATGTAAATTTGATAAATTTTGCATGGATTATATTTCGCCTGAAAAAGTGGCGCAAATTTGTAAGGAGAATTTGAAATGAGGGAAGTATTAGTTACAGGTGGTGCTGGGTATGTTGGCGCTGTCCTGGTGCCTAAATTACTTAATGCCGGATGGAAGGTGAAGGTCATCGATCTTTATTTATATGGCAATGTATTAACACCGCATCCAAATTTGATCGAAATAAAAGGCGATATCCGGGACGTAGCTTTATTAGAAAAAGTGATACCGGGCACAGAGGCCATTATTCATTTGGCTTGTATATCCAATGATCCAAGTTATGAATTAAATCCGCAGTTAGGAAAGTCGATCAATTACGATGCATTCTTGCCCTTGGTTGCCATTGCCAAGAAGAATAAGGTGAAGCGTTTTATTTTTGCTTCTTCTTCAAGTGTTTATGGTGTTAAAGAAACGTCTAATGTGACGGAAGACCTGCCTCTTGAGCCGTTGACAGATTATTCCAAATTCAAAGCTTTATGCGAGGAGCATTTGCTTAAAGAGCAGGCAGATGATTTTACCTGTTTGATCTTAAGGCCGGCAACGGTCTGCGGCTATTCGCCCAGATTGCGGTTGGATCTGACAGTTAATATTTTAACCAATCATGCCGTCAATAATAACCGCATCAAGGTATTTGGCGGAGACCAAAAGCGTCCTAATATCCATATTGAAGACGTGACGGACCTATACGTAGAATCTTTAAATTATCCTAAAGAAAAGATCGCGGGACAGATCTTTAATGCCGGTTATGAAAATCACAGCGTGCGTCAGATCGCTGATCTTGTTAAAGAAAATTTAGGACGCTCAGAAATTGAAATTGTCGTTGAATCCAGTAATGATAATCGTTCTTATCATATTTCTTCTGAGAAGATCAGCAAGGCATTAGGATTTAAGCCCAAACATACCATCGGTGAAGCAGTGCGTGACCTGAAAAATGCTTTTGATCAAGGGAAGATCTCAAATTCGATGACTGATATGCGTTACTATAATATCAAGACCATGCAAGCGATCAATTTACAATGACAAGCCCTGAGATAAAAAAACAGCTCCTGGATGTGATGTTCAAGATCCGTATGGCCGAGGAGAAGATCGTTGAAGTTTACGCTAAAGAACAGCAAATGCGTACACCGACACATTTATCCATCGGACAGGAAGCTATTGCAGCAGCTTTAAGTTTAGCCATGCTTCCTGAAGATCAGATCTTCGTCGGGCATCGTTGTCATGCGGCGTATTTGGCCAGGGGTGGTGATTTTCAGGGATTCTTTGATGAACTTTGTGGTAAAAAATCCGGCATCTGTCAGGGCCGTGCAGGATCGGCTCATTTAACAGACCCATCCGTCGGTATTTATTCATCTCCGATATTAAGCGCCATGATCCCTGTGGCTGTTGGTGCGGCGATGTCATTTAAAATGGATGCGAGCCGCAAAGTGGCTGTCGCTGTTTTTGGTGATGCGGCCATTGAAGAAGGTGCTTTTGCCGAGAGTGTTAATTTCGCTGTGACCAATAAATTGCCTGTATTATTCGTCTGCGAAAATAATCTTTATTCAACACACACCCCATTACCTATTCGCCAGCCGCCTTCAAAGATATATGAACGATTTTCCATTCCTGAAATGCAAACCCAACAAATCGACGGCAATGATGCATCTTTGGTTTATGAAACATTTAAGAAAGCGATAGAACATGTGCGCAGCCTCAAAGGCCCGCTCTTTATCGAATGCCTGACCTATCGCACCCGCGAGCATGTAGGGCCATTATATGATTATGACAGGGGATACCGTACTAAAGAAGAAGTCGAAGAATGGATGAAGCGTTGTCCGATTTCACTTCTGACGGCAAAGCTTATCAAAGAGAATGTGTTGAATGCGTCACAAGCAGAGTCCATGAAACAGCAATGGAAATCAAAAGCCGATGAGGCCTACGCAAGCGCCTTAAAAGCCCCATGGCCTGATGTAGCGACGTTAGAGGAACATGTGTATTAAAGTCGTGCCTGTCATGACTTTAATGGTAATGATTATGAACAGACAAATAAGTTACGCTCAAGCGATATCGGAAGCTTTAGTGCAAGGGATGGAAAGTAATCCTAATGTATTTTTATTTGGACTAGGGGTGAATGATTGCAAGGGTGTTTTTGGGACGACGATCGAGGCGACTAAGCGTTTTGGTGATTCTCGGGTGTTTGATGTGCCGGCGTCTGAGAATGCCCTCACAGGGATTGCTATTGGCGCTGCTTTAAACGGCAAGCATCCGATCCTGGTGCATGCCCGTCATGATTTTATGTTCCTGGCTTTAGATCAGATGATCAATAATGCGGCTAAATGGAAATACACCTATGCGGGTAAGACATCCATTGGTTTGACGGTACGTGCGATCATCGGTAAAGGTTGGGGGCAGGGGCCAACGCATTCTCAGAATTTACAGGCGATACTTGCTCATTTTCCCGGGACCATCGTGGCTGTGCCTAGTAATGCCTATGATGTCAAAGGGATCATGCTGGAAGCTTTGAATCAAAAGAACCCTGTTGTTATTATCGAGCATCGCAGTTTGTATGATCTTAAGATGACAGTTCCCCAAGAACCGTATCGATTGGCATTTGGCCGTGCCCGTATCAGTCGTCAGGGAAAGGATGTGACAGTAGTTGCCACATCGTCGATGGTCCCTGAAGCATTAAGAGCAGCCTATATTTTAAGCGAGTTTGGGATAGAATTAGAAGTCATTGATCCTGTGACGATACAGCCTTTGGATGAAGAAGCGATACTTACGTCTGTCCAGAAAACAGGCCGATTGATCTGTGCTGACGGGGATTGGCTTAATTGTTCTTTTGCCTCTGAAGTCGTTGCCCGTGTGGCTGATAAGGCTTTTCACGATTTGAAGGCTCCTATCAAACGTATCGGTTGGCCAGAGTGTCCTGCTCCTGTATCCAAAGTTCTTGAAGATGCTTTTCATCCGACGCATAAAAATATTATAGCTGCAGTTTTGGAAATATTAGACAAGCGCCAAATATCCATCCCTGATGTTGAGATCAAAGATACCTTTGTGGGCCCTTATTGAACATGCCTAAAACCATTGTCATCCTGTCTGTTTCATCAGATATCGGGAATTTCCTGGCCAAGCAGTATTTAGCCCGCGGCTGGAATGTCATTGGCACCTATCGTCAACAAAAGAATCTTAATGGGCTTGATGATAAGAATTGTGAGTTGTTTAAACTTGATATCACCAAAGATAAACAGATAAAGCTTTTCATCGCTGATCTAAAGCGCCGGAAGGTGCGCTGGGACCGTTTGATCTGTGCGGTTGGATCTTTATTGCCCGCTGAGGATTTCTTTAAATGCGATTTTGATCAATGGCAGGATTCAGTGTTTGTTAATGCCATTGGCCCATTACATTTGGTGCACGCTTTGTATCCTTTACGAACGAAAAAGGCCCAAGTGGTATTTTTTGCAGGTGGGGCAGCGAATGGGGCGGTTGTTCATATGTCCGCGTATGCTATTTCCAAGATCATGCTGACAAAGATGGCGGAATTTATAGACGCTGAATGTCCCGATCTGCACATAAGTATTATCGGGCCTGGCTGGACATTGACCAAGATCCATGAAGATATCCTCAAAGGTAAGACAGTTGCTGCAGATAAGCGTGATCAGACGAAGAATGATATGAAGCATAAAGCATCCACAAGCCTGACGGATATTGATGCGTGTATTGAATGGGTTTGTGCACAGCCAAAGTCGCTTACCAGCGGACGCAACTTTTCCGTTGTTTACGATCCCTGGCGGCAGGATAAACGTCAAAGCCTTGTTGCGGCGCTTAAAAAAGATGATAATATGTATAAACTACGGCGTCACGGAAACAATTTTCTCCAAAAAGGATAGGTATGGCTAAATTAAATCAGCAGGAAGCTTATAAATTGGGCACGGATTATCAGTTCATCGACTCTGTTAAGTTAGGGCCTTGGACATCGTATAGTTTATTGAATGATCCTAAACATCTGGGTTTTGTTTTAGCCCGTTATAAATTCTGCGCCAAGATGCTAGAGGGCATGGATTTGGTTTTAGAAGTCGGTTGTGGGGATGGATTCGGCACGCCGGTGATCGCTCAAGCGGTGAAAAAAGTGATCGCCATCGAGCCTGATGCCAGGCATATCAGAGGAAATAAGCAGCGGCTCGCTAAAATTAAAAATGTAGAATTCAGGGCCATGGGTATTTGTGATAATGTTCCTAAAGAGAAATTTGATGCTACTTTTTCTATTGATGTTATCGAGCATCTGGACAAGCCTTTAAATAATTCATTCTTTAAGAATCAGCATGCCTGCCTTAAAGACGATGGTGTTTGTATTGCCGGAACGCCTAATATTACAGCCAATAAATATGCATCCCCGCGTAGTCGTGTGCAGCATATTAATTTGCAGAGCCATGCGTCCCTCAAAAAGATGATGTCTAAATATTTTAAACGTGTCTTTATGTTCGGTATGAATGATGAAGTCTTGCATACAGGTTATTCACCGATGTGCCATTACATTTTTGGGATGGGAGTGGGATTAAAATAATGAAGGTATCTGATTTTATAGCGCAGTTTTTAAATGAGCAGGGGATCAAACATGTGTTTGTGGTCTCCGGTGGCGCTATTATTCATTCCATTGATTCTGTTGCCCGTCATCCAGAGATGAGTTATATATGTGTTCAGCATGAACAGGCGGCAGGTGCTGCGGCTGATGCTTATTGGCGTACCAACGGCCGTGTAGGGACGGTGATGGTCACATCCGGCCCTGGAGCGACTAATTTAACGACGAGCATTTGTAATGCTTATTTTGATTCAATCCCCATCCTTTGCATTTGCGGCCAGGTGACGACACCACGGCTTCGTCCTAATGATAAGCTTCGTCAAAAAGGTTTTCAGGAAACAGATATTGTTTCTCTGTTTAGTTCTATCACTAAATATGTGTATCGTGTGATGGACCCTCTAGAAATTAAATATCAATTACAAAAGGCATTGTATATCGCCCAAGAGGGCAGGCCAGGCCCTGTGGCATTGGATATTCCAGATGACTTACAACGGATGGATATTGATGTCAGCAAGCTTAAAGAGTTTGTGCCGCCAGCAGAGGGTAAGATCAAAGATAAGGCCAAAGATATTCAAACATTACTGTCATGGCTTAAGGCAGCCAAGCGTCCATTGGTGGTTTATGGAGCAGGTATACGTATCGCTGGAGTTATTGACCCAGCCCTTAATTTTATTCGTCAGTGGGGATTGCCAACGGTATTGACATGGGGCGGTAAAGATATCATGACCTATGATGATCCATTGAATATGGGTGGTATTGGGGTTGTGGGGCCGCGCTCTGGTAATTTTGCAGCCCAGAATGCAGATTTGATCATTGCGGTAGGTACAAGGCTCTCCCAAATGGTCACCGGTGGTAAAACTTCTTTATTTGCACCTCACGCTAAAAAAGTATTGGTTGATATTGATCCGCATGAGTTAATTAAATTTACATCCAATGATTTTCATCTGGATCTGGGTATTGAATCCGATTTCTCGTCGTTCTTTGAAAGCCTTTCCAAACAAGAGCCCATCGATCCAGAACGTTTTTCTTCCTGGCGTGCTCAAATAAAGACGTGGGAACAAGAATATCCAATTTGCCCGCCGGAAAAATACAAACGTGATGACCTGGTTGATGGCCATGTTTTTGTGAAGGCAATTTCCAAGCTAAGCCGTCCGGGGGATATCTTTATCACAGATACCGGGGCTAATATTTCATGGACGTTGCAGGCGATTGAATTAAAAGAGAATCAGCGTATTTTTTCAGCCTGGAACCACACGCCCATGGGCTATGCTTTATCTGCGGCGGTAGGGGCTTGTTTGGCCGCGAAACATCGGATCTTATGCCTGACAGGGGATGGCGGCTTGATGATGAATATTGAAGAATTAGCCACGATCCGACGCTATAATTTAGATGTTAAATTATTCATTTTTAATAATGGCGGACATTCCATCCAGAAGCAGACGATCGATACATGGCTTAATTCCAATTATGCCGCTGTTGATGAGAGAAGCGGTTTAAGTTTTCCTGATTTTGTCAAAACAGCCCAGGCTTTTCATTTGCCGGCCTTGCGTGCTTCCAATCACGATGAACTGGAATCAGTGATCAATAAAGTATTAACTACCCCAGGCCCTGTCGTTTGTGACATCATGATCGACCCGGATCAAAAGATCGAGCCCATGTTAAAATTTGGTGCAGGCATTGAAGACCTTAATCCAAAATTGCCTCCTGAAGAACTCGCCCGGATCATGAGTGTTTCTGAGAATAAGCAAAGGGCAAATTCAAAAACATATGCCTGAAATTGACCTGCTTGTTAATTACCCCAAAACCAAACGTAACGTCAATGAGCGCGGCATGCAAAAGACCGAAGATGACCGCCGCGTAGGCCGTCAATTCGGACAAGACTATTTCGACGGTGACCGTCGGTTCGGATATGGGGGGTATAATTATTTTCCCCGGTTTTGGCAGCCGGTCGTTCCTACATTTGCAGAGCACTATGGGCTAACATCCTCAAGCTCTATCCTTGATGTGGGTTGTGCCAAGGGCTTTATGATGCATGATTTTGCCCAGATCATTCCAGGTATCAAATTGCAAGGAATTGATATTTCCGAGTATGCCATTCTTCATGCGTTAGACGATATGAAGCCTTTGATCCGTCAGGGGAACGCAAAGAAACTCGCCTTTGCAGATAAAAGTTTTGACCTGGTGATCTCCATTAATACGGTCCATAATTTACCGCCGGAAGAATGTAAGCAAGCATTGCGTGAAATCGAGAGGGTTGGAAAAAAAGCATTCATCACCATGGACGCTTACCGTACCCAGGAAGAGAAAGAACGCATGGATGCGTGGAATTTAACAGCGCTGACCTATATGCATGTGGATGAATGGAAGGCTTTATTCAAAGAAGTCGGTTACACCGGCGATTATTATTGGTTTATCCCTTAATATATGAAAACCCGTGCTGCCATCCTTTGGCAATTACATAAGCCTCTGGTCATTGATGAGGTAGAGATCCCAGCCCTTAAACGCGGGCAGGTTCTTGTTAAAATATCCTACAGTGGTATTTGCCGCGCCCAATACAATGAGATGATCGGGCTCAAAGGCCCGGATAAATTTCTTCCGCATCTATTAGGCCATGAAGCTTCAGGTTTTGTCGTCGATATAGCGTCTGGTGTTACCAAGGTTAAAAAGAACGATTATGTGTGTTTGTCATGGATCAAGGGGCGGGGCCTGGATGCTTTGAATAGTCAGTACAAATTGGGGAAACATATCATCAATGCCGGTGCGGTAACGACATTTAGTGATTACGCTGTTGTTTCAGAAAACAGGGTCATTAAAATTTCTAAATCAGCTCCTGCAGAAATTGCAGCCATTGCAGGATGTGCGATAGCCACAGGCTGCGGTATTATCAATAATACGCTTAATGCGACTAAGAATTCGTCGGTAGTTGTTTTTGGTGTGGGAGGCATTGGATTAAGTATTATTTTAGGGGCCAAGGAACGAGGCTGTTCAACAATTATTGCCGTTGATGTTTTGGATTCCAAATTGAAATTTGCCAAACGCTTGGGGGCGACACATCTTATTAATGCTTCGAAGTCATCTGTCTTAAAAAGTATTAGTGCTATTTTGCCGCAAGGGGCAGATTATTCCGTGGATGCTTCAGGAAATAAAATGGCCATGGAAAATGCCTTTGCCTGCATCAAGGAAAAAGGCGCTTGTGTTATTGCCGGGAATTTAGGCAAGGATGAAAAGATCGAATTGCATCCTTTTGATCTGATCAAAGGCAAGCGCATCCTTGGTACATGGGGCGGAGAAACTCAGCCGGATAAGGATATTCCAGCGTATCTGAAATCTTTTTCCCAAGGAAATTTGCCTATAGACAAAATGATTACGCATAGGTTTCCTTTGGAAGATATTAATAAGGCTTTCGATGTTTTAGTCAAAGGTGAGGCAGGAAGAATCATTCTGAAAATGAATATATGAAAAATAGCATAACGATAGTCATTCCGGCTTTTAGGGAAGAGAATAATATTGAAGCGGCGATTGATAATGCGGTGCGGGTTGTTAAATCTGTCACGCCGGATTATGAAATTATTGTCGTTGATGACGGCAGTCCGGATAAGACGGGGGAGTTTGCGCGCCTAAAGGCGGAAACTGATCCTAATATCCGTGTGGCCACGAACGTTACCAATGAAGGCTTTGGTTATTCATTTGCCCGCGGCGTTAAGATGGCTAGCAAGGAATTTATCACGGTTTTTCCTGGTGATAATGATATGTCTGCCCATTCTTTGAAAGATTTGCTGGAGGCTCGCGGTTCGGCTGATCTGGTCATTTCGTATATGCAAAAGACCAACAAGCGTTCGCTTTTCAGGCGATTTGTTTCAAAAACATTTGTCGTCGTCATGAATCTGCTTTTTGGGCTGAATTTAAAATATTACAATGGAGCTTTTATTTGCCGAACCTCTTTGCTTAAGGCTGTGCCTATCAAATCAACCGGCTTAGCAGCCCTGGCAGAATGCATTGTCCGTCTTTTAAAGCGCGGGGTTTCCTGGCAGCCTATTTATTTCGAACATATCGGGCGTCGTCACGAAAAATCCAAAGCTTTTAATTTAAAGAGTATCAATGCTGTTTCAAAAACGATCTGGATCTTATGGCGGGATATTTATTTTCCTGTGCGGGAGACGAATGTCTAAGCTTAAACCTTTTTTGCCTGTGATCATTGGTTTCATTATCCTTGCCGGCCTTCTCATCCGTTTATATCATATCAATGACAATCAATTTCTTTTCTATGACGAGGGGATGTATTTAGGCTATAACAGGGCGTTTCTCAATTTAGTGGCCAATAACCCAGCGCATAATATTGGTGAGCTCGGGGTCATTCTTTCATTGATGTTCAAGACGGCGTTAACGACAGCAAAGGCCTTGTGGTTTTTTGTTTTGAATTTAAGGGTTTTCATTCTAGGGCCTGAAGCTTGGTTTTTTGCAAGATTAGTTTCTGCAGTCAGCGGGATAGCAACGGTTGTCCTATTATATTTCTGGTCCCGTCGTTATTTTAATTCCAAGCGGATAGCTATTTTGAGTGCTTTGCTATTGCTGATCTTGCCAAGCCATGTGTTTTATTCGAGATTGGGAATGCAAGAGGCTTTAAGTACTTTATTGTTTTTAAGCGCTATTTATTTGTATACATTGAATGAACGTATGCGCTGGACATTCTTTCTCTCGGCTTTTTTATTGGCCTGTGTTTATTTTACCAATTACCGCATGATCATTGGCCCTGTCTTTATTGCTTTTATTGAAGGGTTCAACGCTTTTACAACACAGAAAAAAATAAATTGGCAAAAAGCAGCTATTTATTTTGCTTCATTTTATACAGTCGTGTTTTTTATCGGTAGCCTTTATGGGGGAGTTAATACCCATGTGACTTTTGCGTGGATGTTCCATCAGGCTGCGGATGCCGGCGGTAAATTTAATCCCATTAATTTTTTATCCTATCCTTACTATACATTTGCCCTGGAAGGTTTTTTCTTTGCCTGTTTCTTTTGGGGAAATCTGTATTTATTGAAGTTTAAGGAATATGCAAAGCTTTTTCCTTTTGGCATGGTGGTTTTGCAAATGATGATCTTTTCTTTTGCGGCTGAAAAGGGTGCCAGGTATTTGTGTGTAGTGCTGCCTTTTATGGCAGCGGCGGCAGCGGTGGTGATCGATGATTGCTGGCAGCGGTATGCCAAAGCGCGTATCGGGATTTTGACGGCGGGAACTTTGGCGATGATTGGTATGATCTATCTTTCAGGGTCTATTGCCATGGCCCGCACGGATTACGAAAATGCCGTGCATTTTATCACCGAACATGATCCTCAAGCAGTGATCGTCAGCACCCAGCCTTTAGTGGAAGGCCTCTTTATCAATGATGATAAAAGAATCGTTCCGTGCCCGAATGATCTGTATACATTGGTCAACTTATACAAGCAGGGAGCAAGGTATTTAATTCTAGATCCCCAGGCCTATGTCTCATGGACGGCCAACGGCAGGAGATTTTCGCCGCCATTGGACGATTTTTTGCAAGTTACACTTCAAGAGATTGCTCCCTTGCAAACTTTCCCTCATTTAAATAAAGCCCTATTAAACAGATTTGTCCTGGACCATAATGAACAGATAATGGATTCCGTTACATTCTTGTCGCATGCCCAGGCCCAAGGGTATGGAAAAATAATTGGATTCACTGATGTTTTTGCTGTAATGACCGTCGAAATTCTCGATCTGGCTGGTA
>Ga0206909_1193_pt1 | contig 10206 bp, 7 predicted proteins | sample Alteio_BWOrgHeat_76_FD_152943 | JGI IMG/M metagenome (GOLD analysis project Ga0206909, IMG submission 152943) | Enriched cells from forest soil in Barre Woods Harvard Forest LTER site, Petersham, Massachusetts, United States -... | ecosystem: Environmental > Terrestrial > Soil > Temperate forest > O...
CCGGTATCTTTTAAATATTTTCATTGTCCTGCTTTAACAATGTTTGAAAAAGTATTGGGGTATCCTTGGGTGGCTTTTTGGATGATAGGGCTTCTTTATGGCATTACAAAGATCGGACGGAATATTTACTATCAATTCTTACTTCTTATGATCTTTTGTTTTATCGTGGGCAGTTTAGTAGGAGCGCCAGATTCTCTGGGAGCGCGCTTCAGGATCCCCATGGAACCTTTCATTGCCATCCTTTCGGCATACGGATGGCAGCAGTTGATGATCTTAACCAGGGTATGATCCGCATATGCATCCATTGAAGTCATTGTATATCAAATTGTTTTCAGTCATCCTGATCGCCTGTTTGGGCATTCTTGCCTATTCCAATACTTTTCATTGCCCGTTCCAGTTTGATGATGCTTTTTTCATCGTCCATAATACTGCTATAAGGGACATTTCAAATCTGCAGCATATTTGGGATTTTTTACCTTGCCGTTTTATCCTCTATTTGTCTTTTGCCCTGAATTATCATTTCCATCAGTTAAATGTATGGGGTTATCATTTGGTTAATCTGGCTGTTCATATAGCGTCAGCTATTTTAGTCTGGTGGCTCGTCTTGCTGACTCTTTCAACTCCCGTCATGAGAAAGGACAAAATACTTCGCCATGCCCAGTGGATCGCTTTATTGGCAGGCTTGATATTTGTAGCGCATCCTCTTCAAACGGAATCAGTGACCTATATCGTGCAACGGGCAGCGTCCATGGCAACGATGTTTTATTTAGCTTCGTTGTGTTTTTATGTTAAGTCGCGGCTGATAGAAGAGGAGTCGGGATCCGGGAGGGTTTACTATACCCTTGCAATAGTATCGGCTATTCTGGCTATGTTTACCAAAGAAACAGCTATAACGCTGCCTTTGATGATCGTGCTGTATGAGATCACGTTCTTAAATACAAAAAGATTTCTTCATTGGAAGCGAATTGTTCCCTTATTGTTACTTCTCATTGTCATCCCTTTGACAATGTTTTTGACAAGATCTGCTAACGCCATAAGTTCCCAAGAAATGCAGATCGCCTTAGAAGGGCGCGCCCAGATCTCATCGATGCATTATTTTTTGACGGAACTCAGGGCCATCATCACCTATATAAGATTGGCCTTTTTGCCTTTCCATCAGAATTTGGATTACGATTACCCTGTTTTTAAGAGTATTTTTGAATGGCCCGTGTTCATCAGCTTTGTTCTTATAAGCAGTATCCTTCTTTTTGCGAAGCACCTGTTTTTTAAGTACAGGTTAATTTCTTTTTCCATTTGCTGGTTCTTTCTGGCTTTATTGCCTGAGTCCAGCATCTTTCCGTTAAAAGAGATCATGTATGAACACCGGCTTTATTTGCCGCTGGCAGGATACAGTATTTTTTTGGCGGCGGGCGCGTACTACATTCTTGAAAAGAATAATTTTAAGGCCTTTGTATTTTTGATCCTGATGGCAGTGATGGCCTATTCATTCCTGACTTTCCAAAGAAATAAGGTCTGGAGGGACGATCTTAGTTTATGGGATGATACACTTAAAAAGTCCCCGCATAGTGCGAGGGCCAATAATAATCATGGCTTGGTGATGGATGAGCGGGGAGAATTTGCCCAGGCAATCGCTGATTATAATCATGTCATTGCTATCAAACCTGATGCCGTCTCCCCGTATAAAAACCTCGCCGTTGTTTATTATCAGTTAAAGCAATACGATAAAGCGTGGGACAATGTGCATAAAGTAGAAGGATTAGGATCAGCCATGAATCCTGATTTTCTCAATTTGCTTAAAGCAGCATCTAAATCCCAAGGGGCACATTAGAAGCCGCGAATTTATTTTCCAACTCCGTAAAATCTAATATATAATTGAAGTTTACACTAAATCTCTTTAAGTAAGAGTGAGGCTGTTTTTATGATGATCCGTAACACTTTCATTATTTCATTGTTGCTTTTGCTGGCAAGCGCCACTAATGGCTATTCTTCCAATACGGCCATTATCTGTCTTGGTGCAAGCCTTACAGAGGGAGAAGGTGCGGATAAAGGGCATGATTATCCGACGGACTTAAGTAAAATGCTCAACATGCCGGTCATTAATGCGGGTGTTAATGGTGATACGACGGAGGATGAACTAGACAGAATGCAAGGGGATGTGCTTCAAAATAATCCCCGGATGGTCATTATCACTCAAAGGGCCAATGATCTTAAACTAGGTATTCCTAAACAGGAAACATTGAATAATTTAGAAAGCATGATCGATCAGATCCAGGCCCGGGGAGCGATAGCTGTTTTAGTTACATTTGAGCCCAAAGAACTCCAGGAGACATATTTCAAAGATGTCAGGGAAATGTCCATCAGGAAGCACGCGGTGCTTGTCGCTGATGTTTTACAGGGGGTAGATACGAATCCTCAGTATATGCATGACAAGATCCACCCTAATAATGAAGGCTATCTTTTGGTAGCTCAGCGGGTGTATAAAATCATTAAACCTTATTTAGATTGAGTAAAACTATCAATATCAAACGTCTTTTAATAGCCATCTCCTTTATTTTAGCGGCTGCATTTATTGGCTCGTACATCTGGATACAGAACCAGTATGTGGTCCCTATTTTGATGTACCATAGTATTTCTTCTGCAGATATAAAACCCTTGATGGTGATGGGGGATCCCTTTAAAATTAAATTGCGCCTGAATAATGTAAGCCCGGGATCATTTGAAAAACAGATGGGTTTTTTGAGTAAAAGCGGGTATAAAGTGATCTCGCTGGATGAGTATGTCCAAGGGAATAAGGCAAAAAAGAAATTTTCGCATAAAACGGTGGTGATAACTTTTGATGATGGGTATGTGGATAATTATACGAATGCCTTCCCTATCCTTAAGAAATATCATTTTCCAGCGACGATATTCCTGATCTCTGATTATGTAGGAAAAAATTCAGCTCTTTTAAATTGGGAACAGGTCAAAGAAATGAGCAGCAATGGGATCGCTTTTGGCAGCCATACCCGCCGGCATGTGTATCTTCCCGATCAATCCAGAGAGCAAATGAAGGATGAGATCATGGAGAGCAAGCATGTCATTGAAGAACATTTAGGAAAGCCAGTGGATTATTTTGCTTATCCCAGCGGAGGTTTTAGTGAAGAGGTCAAAGCCATGACCGCTTTGTCAGGGTACAAGGCGGCATTCACGACCAACAGGGGGTATGACCGCTACGATATTGATCTTTATGAATTGAGCCGTATCCATGTGAATAATTGGGACAATGGATTAACGCTCACTGGCAAATTGTCGGGTTTCTATAATCTTTTTCGTGAATTAAGGCCTTCTCATTAATGTTTTTTAAACGATCAGAAAGGTTTATATGTTAAAGAAAATAAATCTGAACAAGACAGGCATTATTTTATCTCTGGTCATTTTGTTTGCTGCCATCCAGTCAGCTTATGCGGGTGACTCTTTTACAGTAAATGTACCTAATGCCCAAGGCACGTATACATCTTTGCTCATCAGAAAATCCGGTAATGGATATATAGGGCCGCAAGGGGAGTTCTATGCGCAGTTCCCAAGCATTGCACAGCTTCAGGTCGTCTATGGCTTGAATGGCCCTAACCCAACCGTCGTCGCTGGCGACTCTCAAACAGAAGTGGTTGTTACTATCGCTCCTCCTGCCTTGCCTGTATACGTGCAGCCTGAGCCTCCTGCTCCTGATTATATGTGGACACCTGGCTACTGGGCGTACGATCCGTTGGCACAAGATTATTATTGGGTCCCAGGCACGTGGGTCAGGCCGCCATCAGTTGGGCTATTGTGGACGCCTGGTTACTGGTATTGGAGAAGTGATCATTATGTTTACAGCGACGGATATTGGGGGCATCACATTGGTTTTTATGGCGGCATTAATTATGGCCATGGTTATGGCGGTAGGGGTTTTTCGGGTGGCGGCTGGCACAACAATGTTTTTGTCAATAGAACCGTCAATGTCACGAATATAAATGTGACGATCAATAATACGACGAGTTTTAACGGCGGCCCTGGCGGCATACATGCTAAAGCAACATTTGCAGAAAAATCTGCCATGAAGGAAAAGCATATTCCACCGACGTCCGTACAGAAGGTGCATATGCAGGGCGCCCGCAAGAACCCTGCCTTAAGAGCATCGGTCAATCATGGCAAGCCGGCCATCGCGGCGACGGCTAAGCCTGGGGTATTTAAAGGTAAAGGTGTTGTATCTGCCCGTAAAGCAGGGGCTTTTTATAACAAAACAAAGCCTGTAAGATCCAACGAAGCCACCCAACACAAAAAGACCGCACCGCACGCAGCCGTTCATCATAAGGTTAAAAAGCCTCTACCTAAAAAAGAGATACCGTCAGATACGACAGCGACACCTAAGGCTTAATTTTTCGTTTAAGGATAATAACGCCGTGATTATTGGCCCAGCCGGGCGGCTGGGTCCAGTCGCCGCCCTGGCGTATTAAAGGACGGAAATTGTCATGGACATATTGGCCAAGCAAAGGGCAATACGTCCTGCCGAAGATGCCTAAGCCTGTCTCGTCGGAGATGATGCGGTTGGACATGAGGACAAGCTGGATATGATGGCTTTCCAATTCCCTGATCACCGAGATCTCCTGCGGCGGCGGTATTTTGATATGGTCAAAGAAGATCAGCTGGCGCGTGGGGCTTTCTTTGCCGGTCAAATAGTAGTAGAGGCAATCATAGGGCAGGGCAAAAAATAGATCGTCCTTTTGAAGTGTCGTGTTTAAAAAATCAGTGACACGATTGACCGTATCTGTCCATTGCGGCTCATTGCCGACGTAGATATGCCCGCGGTCCATGCTTAAATAACGATACGGCTGCTTTTGGCTCTGGATACTGCCGATGTGCGCTGCGATCCCCAATAGCGCCAACCCGCCTAAGAATACCCATACGATAATGCGCAGGAATTTGGGAATGAATGTAAACGCCACGGCGATCATCACAAAATGAAAAAGGTCTAAAAAGGGCAGGGACCAAAAGGTACGGTACCAGATGCCGCTGACGATAAATTCATTGAAATAGAAAACAAAAAATAGCCCGATAACAGCCAGCCCCAACAAGACATCCTGCCGGTATGTTTTTTCAATTCTTTTACTGATCAATAAATAGACGCTAAGCAGCGTGCATCCATGAAGAACGACGCCAATGGCCACACCAACAGGTGAATGGATGAATGTCAGCCAATGCTGGGTGAAGTAATAAGGAATAACGAGCAAAGGTGATGCATGGTACGGCTGATCATCGCCAAAATAAGGCATGCATTGGCGCAAGGCGTAAAAGGGTATATCTTTAAAAAGCAGCCAGTAAATAATGCCAACGGCCAAGGGAACCAGGCATGCGGCCGCAAAATAGAATTTTTTCTTTTCGTCGCTAAAAGGATATTTTTTGATGAGATCGATCCCCAGGACGCTCAGGATAATTCCTGTTAAGCCAGCCAGGCCAAAGTTGATCTTGATCAGGCATAAAATAAAACTACTGATAAGGGCGATCCATAAATAGCGCATGGACGCCATCCGTATATAAGATAAAAGGCACCAGCCAATGAGCAATTCCATGGTAATGCCGCCGATATGATTATAGGTAAAGAAGAATTCCTGACGGCTTTGAGTAAACCAGATGGCCCCTAAAAAAGCAAGGCTGGGGGACATAAGGCAGGCGGCGGATAAATAAAAGAATACAGAACAAAGCACGACAAGCAGCGCACGGCCCAGGAGCACACTTGTTATATGCACGCCGAAGATCTTAAAGAATAAGCCATAATAATACGGCATCAACGGCCCGTATACCCACCAGAAATCTTTGTAGGGCAATTTCCCATGGGTCACCGCATCAAAAGCGTATAGATCCCGTCCATGATCGCCCTGAGAAAGTAAGTCCTGGTAATTCAACTCAGGCCATACAAAGACGGCAGAGATCAGGATGGTGAGAAGTAAAAAGATAGTTTTCGAATTAAGTTTCATAAGAGGAATATATTTTTATGTTCCTTTACGCTTGAGGATCAAAGTCCCATGATTCCACGCCCAACCCGGCTCATTAGTCCAATCTCCGAAACGGGCTATGGGTGCGAAATTATCCTGGATATATTTTCCTATCAAGGGGCAGTAAGTCGTCCCTAAAAACCCCAATCCAAATTCCTGGCGCGCAAAAGCCCTGCTGGAAACCAGGACATAATTGACATGGTTCTCTTCCAGTTGGGCAATGACAGATTTTTCCTGTTCCGTAGGGATCTTGACATGTTCAAAGAAGATCAGCTGGCGTGTCGGTGTTTTCTTCCCCGTCAGGTAATAATAAAGGCAATCATAAGGAAGTGCAAAGAAAAGTTCATTGGGTTTGAGTGTCTTGTTTAAGAATTCCGTGGTTTGTGTAACGGTAGCCATCCACGACGGAGAATTAGTGACGTAAATGCCTGCCTTGGGCAGGGGGAAGTATTGGCCCTCCGTTTTTGCGGCCATCAGTTGACGATCAATGAGAAAACAGCAATAAATGGCCAGGCCGGCTAAAAAGGTGAAGATGATCTTTCGGAGTATTTTGGGAATACTTTGGGCAGCTGTATCAATTAACAGGAAAGTGATCATGATGCTCAAAGGCTGGGCCCAGAATCCCCGGTACCATACTCCGCTTTTTAGGTACTCATGAAAATTAGCCACATAAAAAAGGGACAGCATGCTCAGTGACAGGATCAGGATAATTTTGCGTGAGGGCTGCAGCTTATTGGTGACGAAGAGGTATAAACAACGTAAAGCGCTGGCATTGATGATGAGGGCAAGAGCAAGGTTCGTCCAGTTGGATGTAATGGTGTGCCAGGTGATTTGAAGAAAATTGCCGATCGCCACCAACGGGCTTATGGAGTAAGGCTGGTCGCCTTCTTTATAAGGAAAACATTCACGGATCTCCATGATGGACAATCCTTTGACAAAGGACCAGTAAATAGCAAAGACCACCAGTGGAAGAATGATGATAGCAGCGGTATAAAATAATTTTTTAGAAAGCTTGGCCGGGATGCGCCGCACAAAATCACAAACCCCCACGGTGATCACAGAGACGGCTAAGGCAGCTAATCCAAAATTGATCTTGATCAGGCACAATGTAAAGATAAAACCCAGAGCGCCCCATGCCGCTTTGGATGAATTATCTTTTATATAGGACAAAAGGCAGAAGGCAACACCGCAAACCATGGCAATGCCGCCGATATGATTATAGGTAAAGAAAAAATCCTGATGAAAAAGCATGAACCAGCAGGCACAAAGGAAGGCAGCGATTCCTGATGAGACTTCCATCATGGCCAGGCAAATAAGCAGGCCGCCTAAGATGATCAGGATATTTCTTCCTAATAAAATACTGCTGATCTTAACCCCCAGGATTTTATAGAAGAGGCCATAATAGTAAGGCATCAAAGGCCCGTATACCCACCAGAAATCTTTATAAGGAAGTTCTCCCCGATAAACAGCCTGCGCCGCATAAAGATCACGGCCATGATCGCCCTGGGATAGGAAATTTTGAAAATTGGAGTAAGGAGCAGTAATGATGATACCAATACCAATGACTGCGAGTAAGATCAGGATTTTAGCGTGCTGTTTCAAAAAAAGCATAAAGTCATTTTAGGGTAGCCAGTATAGATTGTAAAGAACAACCCCATTTTTGCAGGAGTGTACCTTAGAGATGAATAGGTATTGTATTAAGTATTCGGCACGGGCTATTTTCGCCGTCTGCTTCGGTTTACGACAAAAATGTTCTAAAGATTCTCTGTATTTGGAACATTTTTGTCGTAAATCCTCGCAGACTTTTGGCGAAAAAGCCCTGAATGTGCCGAATACTTAATACAATACCTATTCATCTCTAACGCACTGTGAGCTACATTGTAAGGAAGAAATTAGTTCTTTTTTGCGACTTGGAGGTTTTAGCCTAAAAATGTATGCTGGCGAGGGAATTTAAGACTTCAGTCTTAAATGGTCAAACTTGTTTGAGCCGGAAGCTTCCAGAGAAGCTGCAGGCGAGTTGTTTGACCACCGAGTCAGCATACATTTTTAGGCGTTAATAAACCGACTTTAGGAGCAAAAAAGAACTAATTTCTTCCTTACAATGCGTAATGATTTTCGATACTGGTTTTAATCCTTTTTGACTGCTATAATGCCACCCATGCTGAGTGCCTTTGCTTTTGTTGCCCCTTGCGTATTATGGATATTTTTAATGCGCGACTTTGTTTTTGGCCATATTCCGGTGAATATGGATACCAATACCATTTATGGGGTTGCTAAATTTTATTTTAATAATGTCCTTAACGGTGTTGTTCCGTTATGGGAACCGTTTATCACTCTTGGCCGTCCTTTTTACGCCATTTCCATCTGCAATCTCTTCAATCCCGTCACACAAATTATCCCGCTATTAAAACTAGCTGGTATGAATTATGCCCATGCTTTTGTGGCGTATATGGTGGTGTATTTTTTTATCGGGTGTGCCGGGTTTTATTTTTTGGCTAAAGAGGTGCTTAAAGACAAGTATATGGCATATTTGGCTTATGTGGCGATGATATTCTCAAGCCTGGGGGCGTCGATGTTTACCCAGTTGACATTCCTGGAAATGGTGGTGCCGAGTATTTGGTTCTTTTTCTTTTTACTGCGTTTTTCCCGTCAACAATCGCAGGGGAATTTTTTAGGGTTGACCTCTGTAGCAATGGTGTTGATAAGTTCATATTTACCTTTTTATTTTATGACGGTATTTTTATGTTTTTCGGTGGTATTCATCCTTTTGTATGCCAAAGAAGCTCAGGCGTTCTGCATTGATCTTTATGCCTTTCTTTTTAAATATTGGCGGCTGGCGTTGTTATGCCTTGTCGGCGTTCTTTTAGCGGCGGCGCCTCTTTTAGCGTATAAGATCCTCGATGCGAGCGGGGATGTGGTGGCGCCTGGCCGTCATTGCGAGTATACGTCTGCGCAGGAATGTTATGACCGCACCATGGGACGGCAGGGGGGCATGGCCTATGATGAGATCACGCGCAGCGGGACTTTAGGCGAACGGGTGGACATGCAGTATCTTTTTGGGAATTTAGATAAGATCACCTATGGCAGTGATTCTTTGTTTTTTTTACCTGTCTGGATTTATATATTGCTGGGATTGTCTTTATTTTTGCGGCTGACACGGCTGACAGTCATCTTAAGTGCCATGACCCTTTTTATTGGGCTCATTGGGTCGGGGAACGCTTCGGGATTGCTTGGGTTTTTGTACCAGCATATTTTCTTTTTCGCGTACTTCCGTAATCTTTTTTTCCTGGGAGCATTTTTAGTACCCATCGTTATTTTGCTAGGTGTGTATCAATTACAAATGCTTTTGAGCATTAAACCAAACGGCAATAGTGCCAGGAAAATGATCATCTGTGGGCTCATTGCCTTGCATGCATTGTTGTTCATCTTCCTTAAACATTTTAAGGGTGTGCCGACGATTTCTTATGTGAGCTTAAGCGTATCCGTCGGGATTTTGTCGATTTACTACATGGATATTTTTCGTTTGCCTATTAAAATATGGACAGGGATATTTGCGGCCCTTTTGATCATTCAGCCGGCGTGGCTCCTTAATGCCTATGCTTTAAATGCTGGTGAATTCGCTTCTGTGTTGCCATCCATGCATGTCACTCCGGTTTTTAGCTGGGTGAGGCCAATGAAAGCGGCGGTGAGTACCAGCCGTATCTATCAATTCGTTCCGTATGAAGATTTTTGGTATGACATGAGCATGACGGATGCGCCGCCTAACGTAAGGTACCCGCAATCAGTGACCCGCTGGACATTTGACCTTTCCCAACATACTCCGGAGAATGTTTTGGCTAATTATGCCCAGTAAAAAATAATCCTTTATGATGATCTCAATGCGGCAGGTGTGCCGCTGATGGGACCGATTAACACGCTCGACGTAGACTATTTCGATGTTAATACACTAAGGCTCAAGACAGATTTTTCCAAGCCGCAAGTTGTTGTCTACAATGACAGTTACACGACTTCGTGGAAAGCGTATGTGGATGGGATGCCGGTAGAATTGATCCGGGCCAACGAAGCTTTTAAAGGGATTAATGTCCCTGCGGGCAATCACAGGGTAGAGTTTTCCTATCATCCGCCTGGCGGCACATGGGTGTATATAGCGGCTAGTGCCGTGCTTTTTATCTTTTTTTGTGGTGGGCTATTTTTATGT
>Ga0206909_1194_pt1 | contig 10201 bp, 9 predicted proteins | sample Alteio_BWOrgHeat_76_FD_152943 | JGI IMG/M metagenome (GOLD analysis project Ga0206909, IMG submission 152943) | Enriched cells from forest soil in Barre Woods Harvard Forest LTER site, Petersham, Massachusetts, United States -... | ecosystem: Environmental > Terrestrial > Soil > Temperate forest > O...
CCGCACGGCGATGCATCTATTTATGATACGGTGGTTCGTTTGGCGCAACCGTTTACCATGCGCCACACGCTTGTTGACGGCCAGGGAAATTTTGGTACACAGGACGGAGACCCGCCTGCAGCAATGCGTTACACGGAGATCCGTTTAGAGAAACTTGCAGAAGCAATGCTGCAGGACATTGAAAAAGACACGGTAGATTTTCAATTGAATTTTGATGATTCATTGAGCGAGCCTGTTGTTTTGCCAACAAGGATCCCGCAATTACTGGTGAATGGTTCAAGCGGAATTGCAGTTGGTATGGCAACGAATATGATGCCGCATAATCTTGGAGAGGTCATTGACGGATGCATTGCATTTATTGACAATAAAGAGATCACCTGTGAAGAATTGATCGCGTTTGTAAAAGCGCCCGATTTCCCTACAGGCGGTGTTATTTACGGCGTAGAAGGAGTAAAGCAGGCATTTTTAACGGGTCGCGGAAGATTGGTGCTGCGCGGAAAATGCCATGTTGATACAAAACAAAGCGGAAGAGAACAGATCATTATCACCGAAGTACCTTACCAGATAAGCCTTGACGGCCTTACTGACAAGATCGGGCAACTGGTAAATGAAAAAATAATAGAAGGAATTGCGCATGTAAATAATGAAAGCAATGAGCGCGAAGGAAACAGGATCGTAATTGATCTGAAGCGTGATGCAGTTGCAAATGTCATCATCAACCAACTGTATAAATTCACAGAGCTGCAGACAAGTTATGGCATCAATAATGTTGCGCTTACAAAAGGCCGTCCGAAGATCTTGAATCTAAAAGACCTGATCAGCGAGTTCGTTGAATTCAGAATGGAAGTGATCATACGGCGTACAAAATTTGAATTGAAAAAAGCAGAGGACCGTGCGCATATTTTGGAAGGTTATTTAAAAGCGCTCGATCATCTGGATGAAGTGATCGCTTTAATTCGCGCCAGCAAAACACCTGATGAAGCAAAAGAAAGTTTGATCAGCAAAAGCAAAACAGAGAAATGGTATCTCAGCCAATCAATGTTCTCTGCCGCAGGATCAGTTTACAAACAGGAGGAAGGTTTATCTGAAGCACAGGCAAAAGCCATACTGGAACTGCGTTTGCAGCGATTGACCGGAATGGAAAGAGATAGGATCACAGACGAGTTCAATGAATTGATGAACAGTATTGCAAGGTTGAATGAATTGCTTGCAAACGAAAATTTAAGATACGAACTGATCAAAACTGAATTGATCGAAATAAAAGAAAAATTCAGCAATCCGCGCAAAAGCGAAATTCAGTTGCTCGCCAATGAAGCGAACATGCTTGATTTTATTAAAGAAGAAGATGTGGTGATAACGATCTCGCATTTGGGATATATCAAAAGAACAACAGGCAGCGATTATCGCCAGCAAAGACGTGGCGGGCGCGGCGCGATCGGCAGCAAAACACGTGAAGAAGATTTTGTAGAACATTTATTTGTTGCTTCAACGCACGACACGATGATGTTCTTTACAGAAAAAGGAAGATGCTATTGGCTCAAAGTTTATGAAATTCCCGAAGGTGAAAAACAAAGCAAGGGAAGAGCGATGCAAAACCTTATCCAGATTCCGCAGGATGATAAAGTGCGTGCCATCATCGATGTAAAAAAACTGGATGATGAAGAATATGTGAACAGTCATTACATTGTGCTCTGCACAAAAAAAGGGATCATTAAAAAAACATCGCTTGAAGATTTCAGCAGGCCGAGAGCAAATGGAGTGAATGCCATCACCATTAATGAAGGCGATGAATTGCTGGAAGCAAAAATGACCAACGGCACCAACGAAATAATGCTTGCAGTAAAAAGCGGAAGAGCTATCCGTTTTCCCGAAGCAAAAGTTCGTCCGACGGGAAGAGGCGCAATCGGTGTGACAGGGATTGAAGTGGATGAAAAAAATGATGAAGTGATCGGTATGATATGTGTAGATATTCACGACAAATCGAAGACCGTCCTGGTGGTGAGTGAAAAAGGTTTTGGCAAACGCACACCGTTGATCGATGCGGACGGCGAAGATGTTTACCGCATTACAAATCGCGGTGGCAAAGGCGTTAAGACAATCAATGTTACAGAAAAAACAGGTACTTTAGTCGGTATATTGGATGTGATGGAAACAGAAGATCTTATTATCACCTGTAAATCAGGAATCACTTTGAGAACACCTGTTGCAAATATCAAAGAAGCCGGCAGAGCCACGCAGGGTGTTATTTTAATACGTGTAGACAATGGTGATGAAATTGCAGCCATTTCAAAAATAGAAGAAGACAAAATTGAAGAGGAAAAAATCACTGACGAAAATATTATTCCTGAAGAAGGTACAAACAATATTCCGCCAACAACAGAAATTCAATAAAACAAAAACATCCCATTTATTTATGAAAAAAATCTTTCTGATTGCGATGCTGTCCGCTACAATTGCTTTGGTGAAAGCACAGAATTTTGATAAAATAACTACCGACCTGCTCATCAAGCACCCGGAAGCTGCAAAACCCGAAATTGACAAAATAGTAGCCGACCCCAAATCGTCTAAAAAACCTGAAACATGGTTTTATTATGGCGCAGTGTATGCTGCCATTTATGCCAACCCTGCTGTAAGCGCAACATATCCTAATTCGGAGGTCATTGCAGATAGTGCACTGCGCAATTATATAAATATGGACACATCCTTTGCAATGCTCAAAGAATACCAGGGCGGCGCACAGCCTCTTTATGATATGTATTCCACCTCATTTAATCACGGTATCACAACCTTCAATGCAAAAAAGTGGGATTCAGCATGCCATTATTTTAGCCTTGCCGAATATTACAGTGAATATCTCTTTAAAAGAAGACTAACACAGTCAACCGCTAATTTTGATACCGTCGCCACTGAATATGCAGGATTTGCTTTTCAAAATAATAACCAGATGGACATTGCAATGAAGTATTACAAAATACTTGCTGCAAACAAAGTGAGCGGATCTGATTTTAAAGACATGTACAAGAATATGTTGAATTATTATTCCAAGAATAAAGATAATGCAGGTTTCGAATCAACTCTTGCATTGGCAAAACAATTGTACCCGGCCGATGCCGATACATGGAACGAATATGAAATAGAAAATATGGATGCCAACATGAGTATGGATGCGATTGCAGCAAAATACAAACATGATGATGCTGCAGGAAAAATAACAAGTGCATCTCAGTATGTTGGTTATGCAGAAAGTTTTGTGAGCATACCAAAAGACCAGTTGAGCAGCATGGACAGTGCAAAACAGGTTGATTTCAGGTATCTCGCTGCCGATGCCTATTCAAAGGGTTTTAACTTGCAGAATAATGGCCTATATGCTTTCAATGCCGGAGTGATGTATTATAATGTGTACACGACACTGGATGATCGTTATTATAATCTTAGAGGTGAGGCTGCCGGCTTAAAGGCACAACGCGCAGTGGTGGAAAAACAGGAATTCGTACTTGCAGATTCATCTGTAAGATGGCTGACACAAGCATATAATATCCTTAAAGCAAAAACGGACAGGACAAAATCAGAAAGCAATTCCCTCAATCATACGGTAGATTTTCTTGCCAATATATATGCATGGGAACGTGATAAGAACCGTGGTGTTAACCCTGCCAACGTTGACAAATATGATGCTTTGTTCAAACAATTTGATGCAGAGCATGATAAATACAAACAGTAAATTGCAGTAAACATTTTTTATTGAAAAAGGTTGCAGCAATGCAGCCTTTTTTATTAAAGGCCAATGTATCAATTACCTGACCAAATAAACCGCTTATACCTTTATGTATAAAATAAAGCATTTTATTTGTATCTTCAAACTGTTTTTGTTTTTATAACAGCCTACTTAATGTTTCAAAGGCCACTGTTTCCACCGTGGCCTTATTTATACCTTAAGATATAAATTTTGGAGAGGGCATACATATTCAAATTTTTGGCATCTTATTTGCAATATATTCGGAAATTTTATAGTTAATAAGGGATTTAGATGTTTCTATCAAATTACAGCTCCGGTCTTTACCGGGGCTTCTTTATTAAAGAATAGTATCCGTTTTTTTTCATCAGTCCTTGATGATCGAATTGATCAAATCATCCGAATCACCAAATTCATAACGGCTTTTGATCTGGGCAAGAAGGTTTATACGCGCATTCTTTCTTAGTTCGATCAATGCTTCGTTTATATCCTCCACTGCTTCATCTGTTCGTTTAATGTACGCTGTGCCGATCAGGTTTCTGAATGCCTCCTGTTCAACGGTAAGATTTATCAACAGGTCAAGCATCAATGTGTCGTACTTTTCTTTGGAAAGTTTCATAAAGGGTAGTTTTGATTATTGTTGCTCTGATTTGACAGGGCTCTTTTGGTTTAAGCCCGTCAAAAATAGATACATTGTTGTAAGCTACTGAATTGATGAGAGTAGCGAAAAAATAATTTTCCTGCTAATGTTTGCTTTTACCAGCAAAATAAAAAGACAGCAGATTAAAAGGTGAGGAATTAAAAAAGGGCAGTAACCTATTCAAAGTTAACTGCCCGTGTAAAACTTAAAAACTGTGTCTCACCATGAGATATTTTAAAAACGTTTTGCAGGAATTTTATATTTCAAAAGGCAGATTAAAAAGGCAATAAAAAGAAAGCAGAACCTGGTTGAAACAAAATCAAGGCATGCGTAAAAGATGTGCAAAAAAAATATATACACTTTAGACATCAGGCATAAAATTTGCATATAATGCGCACAAACTTATTGCTCAATGGAAAAAGTCTATGATAAATATTATCAACTCGCAGATAATATTTTATTAAGGGCAAACCGCCCGCAAATGGACAGTTTTGATATAAGGTATCACATCACTGAACCACATATTAAAGTCCTTGACGGTTTATACTTGCTCAAAAAAAAGAGATTAATAAAAGTTGATGACAATAATTCTTTCCTGATCAGCATTACCAAACATGGGATTCATTTTTTAAAGAACGGCGGTTTTAAAGAAGAGTTGAAAAAGGAAGGTTGGCTGTCCAAAAGGCTTTCCAAAGGATTGGCCTTATTTTAAAAACTTCTTCTAGGGGTCATTTTGCAAATATCAAAAATGGCATTCCTGAAGATCTATTCCCGAGTTTGAAATTTTTTTTTAACGTGTCGCATCACTGAAGCCCCGGTATTTCGCCGTGGCTTCTTTCTTTCAAAGCAACAGCGCCAATAATGCACTTGCCATTCCTGCTGCACAAAGTACGAGGTAAAACATCAGCCGTTTAAATTCGTTGTATTCCATAAAGGCGGTTTGAGGATTGCCTTTTAGTCGCAAAAAATATTGCCGGGGAAACAACAGGCGGAACGGCATGATCAGCCAGCCATCCGTTCAGGAATGAATTACCATAAAGACAAAGATGCTCCCGACCGCAACAATGAGAACTGCAATGGAAATAACCTGCACAAGGTATTCCTGTTGTTTTTCTTTCATCATAAGTTCATGCTTTGGTAGCTTTTAAAACGCAGAACAACGATGAAATAATTAAAAATCAGATTAAAAACAAGAGGCAAAATGAATTAAAGAGCCATCAGATCCAAAAAACAATTCTGCCTAAATAAGCGTTCTGAATAAAATTGAAAAGGAGGGTAGCAGGCGAAAATAGCCACCGATGTTGATAACACCTTAATATATAAAAGTATTCCCATCAGGCTTCAAGATTGCTTCAGATTTTTAAACTAATATTGTTCCTGTAAATGCGGATATCTTTCTGCGTTTTCAATTACGTATAATAGGGTACGTATTGATGTTTAAAGTTTTGAAATTAAAGCATCCAGCCTGGGTATATACTCGGGCTGTCTTATTTTTCAACGATAAATATCTATTCCAAAAAATACAAGCTCACTGCAAAATATGTACTGCATTGAATATGTAAACTTCAGAATCACAGCAGACTTTCTTAATATGAAAAGCATTTATGGCACTTTATTTGATATGTAAACGAGATCTATATACGTAGGGTACGTAGATGTTTCTAGGAATAAACAATTAAAGCATCAGCCCGGGTTTTTACTTGGGCTTCTTTTTTTAATAGAAATAAAAAAGCCTTAGCGCAGGGCTAAGGCCAAGTTCTTCATAGTTAGTCACTAAACAACTAATTGTAAACTCTCTTTTGTATCAATACGATGTTTGCAACAGGAAGGTTTTATTTCTGAGAGAAAATTTTTGATTAACTTCAACTTATTATTCATAAAGTAAAATCTCTAAAGATTTCAGGAGTTGCCCATGTATCTACATGGGCTTCTTTGTTTCAATATTGAATGAATCGGAATTGAAGTGTGAAAATTGAAACTAAGGCGAATAATTGTGCGCCATTTAACATAAAGATTAGTTATATGTAAATGCCATTTCCTTTGCAGCCTTATTGCGATCTTTTGCGTTTCAAAACAAAGTCATATACGACCAACGCAAAAGATCGCAATAAGGCTGCACCAATCGAAATCCCCTCAAAGGATTTCGCCACTAAGGATATATGGCACTTTGCATATAACTCTACATTATGTTACTTGGTTAGGGCTGTGAAGGCGGCAATCGTAAATTTAAAGAATACGATTGCGCCGTTGCTGGCAGGGCATACGGAAAAGAGAAAGAAAAACTCAAGGCAGTCCGAGCCAACTTCTTCTTTGGCGAGGGGGATTTTTAAAGACTTAAAATTGATACGATTTGGGTGATGTGAAAAAAATATCATCCAATAGTAAAAGGGCTTCTTTGTCGAAAGACAAAGGGGCTGACGGAGTTTCAAATAGACCGCCTTACAAATTAGTTATCATTGAATGGTTGGATAGTTATACAGATGATAAAAGTTGGCACTCATTAAAGGATGAAATAGATAGCCCTGCGGTGTGTGTTTCAGTAGGGTACTTGGTATGGGATAAAGAGAAAGTAAAAGTAATTTATCCTCACATTGCGTTGGAAGATGATTTTAGTGCTGAATCAGCAAAGGGCGGAATGGTTATTCCGTCCTTATCGATTGTTTGCATCAAAGAGCTAAAAGAAGGCTAACGTCCTTTCTTTTTATGCGCAATGTCGCTCAATACCTTTGCTGCTAATTCTTTGTCCTTTTTGGTTGATCTTGGATCGGACAAAGTTTTACCTGCATCGTGTACAGGTTTGCTTGGTTTGTGTGCCATGATTTTTAAATTTAATGAAACATAAAGATAAGAAAACACCATAGGGCTAATGTCAAAAAATACTAACATTTTGTGCATTATTTTGCATAAAAAAGCAGCTATTGACGTAGCTGCATTCTAATTATTTAGGGTTGAAACTAAATAAATCGGTAAGTAAAATTACCGATTATGTTTGAAATAATTGATTATAATTGCAATACCAAATTGCAAAACATGGATTTCTCTCCTAATGATAGCTTCTTAAAAACTGAACTAACAAACAGGCTAAAGAAGTTGGAGAAACAATTAGATGCAGATGTAATGTCCTTCTCAGGGGCTATCCACGAGCAACTTTCTGCAAAAGTATTAGCCGTAATTGAAGATTTGGCTAAAAATCCAAAGAAGAGAAAAACACTTTACATTATTTTGACTACAACAGGGGGAAGCGGTAACGCTGTGGATATTTATGTAAATATCATACGGAAGCATTATGAAATCGTAAATTTCATTGTTCCAGAATACGCATATAGCGCAGGTACTTTATTTTGTATGAGTGGTGATAATATTTTCATGGATTATTACTCGGTTTTAGGGCCTATTGATCCGCAAGTGCAAAATAAGGATGGAAGATGGGTAGCGGCATTGGGCTATTTAGATAAAATAAACGAACTTATAAAGAAGGCAGCACCTACTGCGGAAAACCCAAATGGCACATTAACAAATGCCGAGTTTGTTATCTTAAAAGAATTTGATTTGGCAGAATTAAGAGGGTATGAACAAGCTCGTGATTTAACAATTGATTTATTGAAAAAGTGGTTAGTGCAATATAAGTTTCAAAATTGGGTGAAACACGAAACCACTCCCGAACTATTAGGGCAAGAAGTTACAAAAGAACAAAAAATAGAAAGGGCAAAAGAGATTGCAAGAATTTTAGGAGATGCTTCATTTTGGAAATCACATGGACGCCCCATAAATATGGAAGCCTTAGCCGAAATGAAGTTAAAAATAGAAGATTTTGGAGAAAATGAAACATTAAAGACTTTAATTCGTTCTTATTATGACTTCTTGAGGGATTTTACTAATAAAATTAAGGCATCATTGCCTCCGCAAGCATTACCTCAGTTCAATTTTTTACACACACGAACTTTTATTTAAAATATGGAAAATAATATTTCAGAAAAGGTTGAATGGTTGATTAAAGAAAATTCTGCCCAATTGAGTCAGTTGGATTCTTTAATTAAGGCATCGGAAGACTATGAAAAATTATTACAAGAAGGGTGGGCTGTAAAGCGTGGATTTAATATAATGACTATGCAAGAAATTTATACCCCCTTATCAAATCCGACTTACACTCAGACTGCGCACCATTAGCCAAATTTATATTCAAACGCTTAAATGACTGCTCCTTAAGACAGGAGCGAAGCGAACTGATATAAGTTATTGCCGAAGGCTAATTCTAAAAAATATTTGGTATATTAGCGACACAAAGCCTTGTATGAAAAAGGCAATTGTTCTTATTCTCATTACATCAGCCAATTTATTCACAAGTTGCGCTTCAAGCAAAGTATTGACTTCATGTATTGGTTATACTAAAACAGAACTTTATCTAAAGTTGGGGAAGCCAACAAGTGTAAACAGCGATGGACACGGTGGACAAATTATAATATACGATTCTACAACTATTATAGAAAGCAGCCCAGATGTTGTTTATGATAAAAATTATACGGGCGTAAGCTATACAACATCACATAACACCTCTTATACAAGAGGAAGAATATTTTTTATAAATGCGGATAGCATTGTTTACTCATCCATAAAGTTGTAATTCAATGCTGATAGACGAAATAGAAAGTTGGTTAAAAAGCATTGAAGGCTTTCGATTCAAATCTGCCTTTTTATAAAAATCAGTGGGACAAAGCGAACGGATGCAAAAAGCCCCGCGTGTAAACGTAGGGCTTTTCTTATTTAACCAACATCCATTATGAATAGTAAATCAAGCACATTTTTCATGCCAATAAAAAGAGTAACTATACGGCAGTTAGACCATCGTGAAAAACGTAATGTATTAAACAAAAAAAGCCAACGTGGAAACGTCAGCTTTATTTAAAATCCGCCAAAATCTGATACAGCATTTGAGGGGGTTGCAACGACCCAAACGTAACAGGGAATAGATCCACTTAAAAATCTTATTAAAATAAAATGGTAAAGAATCAGTCGGCATTCAATAAATGGGATTCAATCAAATATCCTAATTGTTCTGCAAGAGATGTTCTGCCGATTCCGCGCTGATACCATTTCCGAATATTGTTTTTGTCTGCCTGCTGATATAATTCAATGTTCTTTGATGGCAATTCCACAATATAGTAGGGGTCTTTCCCATGATCTTTAGGAAGTACGGGTAGATACAATGCCCCGAATTTGATGAGGAATGGGTTTGAAGTTGCAGCTTTCATTTATACCTTAATGTATAAAAGTAAGATTTTTTACACTTAAATTTGGGATGTCTTATAAAAATAGAGTTCAAACCACGAACTTTCATTTCGGCAGTTGCATATACAACTGCCTTTTTATTGGGGGATAATATAATTATTAGCTTTGGTCTAATATGTTTCCGATTTACTTTGTTTTATCATTGGCTGTAATAGGGGTTCTGGTCGCCATCATTAGCGAATCAAAATATGCCGAAGGCATAAAGAAAAATTGGGTGAGAATTTTTTTGGGAATACTAATTATATGCTCCATTCTTGCTATAATAAAATTCATCGCAACGATATACCTGATATTACGTGCTGCCTTATCAAAACTGTTTTCATAATCGTTAGCTTTGATGAAATAAAATGCTTTATGAAAATAACAGGAAAATTTTGGAAAGACAAAGAACGGTTTACTTATACCGAAGTGGATATTCAATATATTCCAACGTCCACTCAAAGTGAGGAAATAGAAGTAGATGGTATTTCATACATGGCGGCTTTTATAATTTATAGAAAAGACAATCGTATAGATTTGTGTTTGACAAATAAGGACAATAC
>Ga0206909_1196_pt1 | contig 10154 bp, 11 predicted proteins | sample Alteio_BWOrgHeat_76_FD_152943 | JGI IMG/M metagenome (GOLD analysis project Ga0206909, IMG submission 152943) | Enriched cells from forest soil in Barre Woods Harvard Forest LTER site, Petersham, Massachusetts, United States -... | ecosystem: Environmental > Terrestrial > Soil > Temperate forest >...
TCGTACAAAATTATCGGAGCATGTTTTGAAGTGCATAAAGTATTAGGTCATGGGTTTAAAGAGACTGTTTATAAAGACGCGCTCGAACTTGAATTCATAAAATCAGAAGTCCCTGTTGAACGAGAAAAGCCCTATACCATTATCTACAAAGAACAACAGCTTAAACATTTCTTTGTTGCTGATTTTGTTGTTTATGATACAATTATCCTCGAAATAAAAATCGGCACGTATATCGGTGAGCCGTATTTAAAACAAACGCTAAATTATTTAAAGGCATCAGGTCTGCGATTGGGGATTGTAGTGAATTTTGGAACACCTTCCCTGGAATACCAACGAGTAATATTTTAAATAACAACGACTTTCAAGCAACCTGTTACCCCCCCCATCATTCCAATTCGTGTAATTCGAATAAATTCGTAAAATTAGTGTCTATTAAAAATTAGTGAAATTAAATTATGGAAATCAGCGAAGCACAGCATCTTGTAGATAAATGGATAAACACAACCGGCATCCGGTATTTTAACGAACTGACCAACACGGCCATTTTAATGGAAGAAGTTGGCGAGGTTGCCCGGATAATGGCCCGGCAATACGGCGAGCAGTCGTTTAAAAAATCGGATACGGAAGTTAACCTGGCGGACGAAATGGCCGATGTGCTGTTTGTATTGATCTGCCTGGCCAATCAAACCGGTGTCGATCTTACAGATGCGCTTGAAAAAAATATGGCAAAAAAGAGCATCAGGGATTCGGACCGACACCGGAACAACGAGAAACTAAAACCCTGAAATATGAAAAAGCTGATCTATGCTGCCGTTTTATTATTAATACTTACTTCATGCAACAATGAGAATAATGTAAACCGGAAAGTAGTTGCGACTAACCTGGTGTTAAGTGCCCCGCCCGCAGATGAGAACATAGCAACTACCGAAAAAGGCTATAAAGCCAAAGAAAACCCGCAAGATATCAGCCGCAAAATCATAAAAGAGGGTGAAATCAGCTTTCAAACAAAAAACATTGCTGAAACGAGGAAGGCAATTTATAACACGCTGCAAAAACTCGGCGGTTATATTGCCGAAGAAAATGAATCAAACGACACCGCAAATACCCGCAATGAATACATTTTAAAAGCACGAATCCCTGAAAAGAATTTCGAGCTGTTTTTAAATAATGTTTCCGCCACTGCCACAAAGATCGACTCCAAAAATATCCGGGCACGGGATGTTACTGCCGAATATATTGATATTACCACCCACCTGGCCAATAAAAAGAAATTGGAGGAACGATATGTTGAACTGCTGCAAAAAGGAAGCAAAATTGCCGACCTGCTGGAGATTGAAAACAAGATAAATGAAATTGAAACCACTATAGATTCAACCCAGGCACAGCTAAATTATCTGACCAAACAAGTCGACTACAGCTCTCTTAACATTACGTTTTACACCAAACAACTTATAAAGGACCATGACCAGTCATTCGGCGTAAAGTTTGTGGCGGCGCTTTCGGGTGGATGGGATGATTTGGGGGTATTCTTTTTTGGCTGCCTCGCCATCTGGCCGATGTGGATCATCGCGATTATTGCGTTTTATGCAGTTAAAGGTTGGTTGCGGAAACATCCGCTGAAAAAAGAAAAAGAAGTTATAGCAGCTTAATCAACCGATCATCTTTTAACACAGGTATCGATGTGATCAGGTCCACTTGTAAACAAAATTCAATATCTTTTTCAATGCCTAATTTTTTAAGGCGTTCGCTGTGGGAGGTTTTTTTGAGATATTCGTTAATGTCGCTCTTACCAACCTGGTACAGGTCATTGGCAGCGATTGCGGCGTCATCCAGTTTAAAATCAAATGCCTTTAATTGTTCAACAACGGCACCAGCAAATAAGGTATCTTCCAGGTTAAAGTTATTTTTCCAGCCCGCGCAAACAAGTAAAACATTCTCGTTTTGAGATTTAAGCCAATTACATAAAGCAGTTAAGTTTAAAAATGATCCGATCACTACCTTCTTCGCGCTCCGGCTAAGATGCAGGGCATGCGTGCCGTTGGTAGTAGTTAAAACCACGGTCTTGCCCGAAACAATTTCTTTAGTATATGAGAATGGCGAATTACCAAAATCAAATCCCTCAACAACCTGCCCATCTCGTTCGGCAGCGAGCAAGTAATCCAGTCCTTTTTCGCGGTATGCAGCGCACTCTTCAACCAACGAAACCGGGATGATGGCCTCGGCTCCGTTCTCAATACCATAACAGATAGAGGACGTGGCCCTGAAAATATCGATGATGACTACAATATAGTCTTCAACCGCATAAAGCGGGATCAGGGCCGGGGAAAGGCAGACACACAGGTCATTGGTCATTGGTTATTAGTCATTGGGCCATTGTTCATTAAGCCATCGGACTTTTCAAAATGACCAATGACTAATGACCTAATGACTTATTTATTGAATGGCGGCTTTACAATCTTAGCCTTTACTTTATTATCTCGGATGCTGATGTAAATCTCGGTGCCTTCTTTGGCGAATTCGGTTTTAACATAGCCCATGCCTATGGCTTTCTGCAGGCTTGGCGATTGGGTGCCCGATGTTACTTTACCTATGGTATTACCATCGGCATCAACAATGGGGTAATCGTGGCGGGCAATGCCGCGGTCTATCATTTCAAAGCCTACCAGTTTGCGCTTTACGCCGTCTTGCTTTTGCTGCAGTAGTGCTGCCGAATTGGTGAATTCCTTACTGAATTTGGTTACCCAGCCTAAACCCGCTTCCAGTGGCGATGTGGTGTCGTCAATATCATTCCCATACAAGCAAAAGCCCATTTCCAGGCGCAGCGTATCGCGGGCGCCCAGGCCGATGGGTTTAATGCCAAAAGGTTCGCCGGCTTTAAAGATGGCAGCCCAAATGTGTTCGGCATTTGCATTTTCAAAATAGATCTCGAAACCGCCTGCACCTGTATAGCCCGTTGCCGAAACCAGCACATTATCAACCCCCGCAAATTTTCCTTTTTTAAAGGTGTAGTATTCCATTGAAGCCAGGTCGATGTCGGTAAGGCTTTGCAAAGCTTCGGCAGCTTTGGGCCCCTGTATCGCCAGCAGCGAGGTACGGTCCGAAATGTTTTTCATATCCGCACCAAAAGAATTAAAACTGCTGATCCAGTCCCAGTCCTTATCAATGTTTGATGCGTTAACCACCAGCATATATGTTTTTGGGTCGATGCGGTATACCAGCAAGTCGTCCACTATGCCGCCGTCTTTATTGGGCAGGCAGGAGTATTGTACTTTGCCGTCGTACAGTTTTGAGGCATCGTTACTGGTAACCTGTTGGATCAGGTCGAGGGCATGGTCGCCTTTTAAAATAAACTCGCCCATGTGGCTCACGTCAAACACACCTACGCCTTTGCGGACGGTTTCGTGTTCAACATTGATCCCGGCATATTGCACAGGCATATTGTAGCCGGCAAACGGCACCATTTTGGCGCCTGCTTTTATGTGTACATCAGTTAACGCGGTATTTTTCATATCGCGACAAAAGTAAGAATGATTTACGAATTACGATTTACGAATTACGATTTGAAATTTGTTTTTTTAATTGAACCCGATTCACTTTAAATCTAAAATCGTAAATCTGAATTCGTAAATCAGAGCACTGTTTTGTAAAATTCAACCAAATTCACTGTCACCTTATTTGCATCGTGTTCCGCTTCAGTAAGTTTACGGGCATTCAGGCCAATGGTTTTACAAAATTCTTCGTCAGCAATGCATTGTTTAATGGCATCGTAAAATTCGTCCTGGTCGTTAGCGATCAGCATATTAACGCCGTTTACAAAATTAATCCCTTCGGCCCCCAGTGTGGTGGAGATGATGCATTTTTGCATGGCCATGCCTTCCACAATTTTTACGCGCATACCTCCGCCTGATAGTAAAGGCACAATCATGATTGATTTACTATTTAAAAATTCCAGCGCATCGTCCACTTCGCCCTGGATAAATATTTTACCCATCACCTCGAAATCATCAAAACGCTCAGGAATATCGTTGCCCGCAACATAAAACTTTACCCTAAGATCGCCTTCAGTAAGGTCACGCTTAAAGTTTTCCAAAAACCATTCTATCCCTTCGCGGTTTGGGAGCCAGTCGAGCGACCCTAAAAAAAACAGGCTTGGGAATTCGGTCTTGCTAAAGTCGGGTTGATAATGGTCAAGGTTTATGCCCAACGGCAATACCCCGATGGGGATCTTTGTACCATATTCCAGCAACGTACTTTTGTCCTGGCCGGTAAATACTGCTATCGCATCGAATTTATTTAACTGCTGCAGTTCGTAATTTTTTATCCGCTTGGCATGCATCTTCAGGTACGACTTTTTAAACGGATCGGTCTTTTGCAGCGCCAACCGTTCCCAAATCTGGTTCTCCACATTGTGCAAACGGTAAATTAATTTGGCTTTTGAATTTTTACGAACCGCGTTTACATACAGCGAAACCAGCAAACCTTCAAACTGGATAATATCAAAATCGGTTTGTTTCAGTTCCCTTATTAGCAGCCGTTCAAATTCAGCATCATAATACCTGTCGATATTGAATGAGGTTTTGCTAAACAGGTTAACCGCCACGTCAAATACCGATACGTTCGTATCGATATCATATGCCCTGTACTTTATTTTGGCCAGCAGTTCCTTATCTTCCTCGTTATGTTCGTGGTGACTTTTTTTTGCATTCAGCGCCACCAATGATACCTCGTGCCCAAGATTAACCAACCCGCGGATAGTGTTGCAAACCACTATGGGATATCCGCCATTTTGCGGAAACGGCACACGATGGGTTAAAAACAGGATCTTCAATGGCAAACGGTTTTGAACAAAAATAGCAATTTGAAGCAATTGGCATCAATTCGAAGCCAGATTGTTGTCTTTCGGGCAAAATAATTACATTCAAAAAGCAAACGAACCAATTACTTTAAACACTTGTTAATTACTGCTCAAAACAGTTCCAACTGCGGGTCAGTTACCCTGAAAGTGCGGCGGTGGTAAGGCGTGAAACCGATCTTTAAAACGGTTTCACGGTGCTTTATGGTTGGGTAGCCTTTATTTTTATGCCAATCGTATTCCGGGTGTTCTTCCGCTATCTTTTTCATATAATCATCGCGGTAGGTTTTGGCTAGAATGGATGCCGCCGCTATGCTGAAATATTTGGCGTCGCCTTCAACGATGCATTTATGCGGCGTGGTTTTATATTTATTAAAACGGTTACCATCGATAATGAGAAATTGAGGAACTAAATTTAACTGGTCAATAGCGCGGTGCATTGCCAGGAATGAGGCATTAAGAATGTTGATCTGGTCGATCTCCAAATTATCAACCGATGCCACCGCCCAGGCAACGGCTTTTTGTTCTATCTCAATTCTTAATTCATACCTGACGGCTTCGGTTAATTGTTTCGAATCATTAAGCAATTCATGTTCAAAATCTTCGGGTAATATTACTGCAGCAGCAAACACGGGCCCGGCTAAACAGCCGCGCCCGGCTTCGTCGCATCCGGCTTCAATTAGTTCATGTTGATACCTGCCTAATAACATTTAGCAAATATAATATTTGGATTGCCGGTGGCTAAACTAATTACGGCGTTTCATCAAAAACGAATTCCGTGCGGGTCGTTTTATAATCGACATCATTTTTAATTTTAAATGAACTATCCTGCGTTATCAGCCAAAAGAACCATATCCACATTATACTGATCAGCAGCCCGACTACTGTCGGAATCCAATGAGTTTTTAATCTTACCCCCAATTTTTCAATCCCTTTAAGCACTAAAAAAATAAAAATGAAATAGGTCAGCAAGTCAAACAGCAATGCGCCAATGTAAACATCATAGCAGTCGGTACAGGCGTAATTATTTGAAATGTAAGGTAACGGAAAGCCATAGAACCTGTCGTAACCACCATCCATCACGACTACCGTGCGTTTTTCCGTCACCAGCATAAACAAGGTAAGGCTGAAGGGGATAAAGTATTGGAGCCACTTGTTGTTAAATAGTCTCTTAATCATCTCTTATAATTGGCTGTGCGACAATTGATGCGGCTTTACAACGCTAAGAATTGTAAAGGTGTAAATATTAAAAAATTCATTGCCGTCAGCTTCAGCTGAAGGAACTAATAATCGGAAAAATTCTGGCTTTAGCCTAAATAGTTGTTGGGCTAAAGCCCGATGAGTATTTATCTTTTATCCGTTGGCTGAAGCCAACGGCAATGAATTACCTGCGGTATTTCGCATGGAACTTAAAATATCCTCAGCGTCAACAACGTCACATCATCAATCGGTTTACCTTTTATCACCCGTTTAATATGGTCCATCAGTAATTGATTTAAAGCATCTGGCGATAAGTTGCCATTTGCTTTTACAAAATCGATCAGGGCTTCTTCGCCCCAGTTTTTGTCGCTCGAGTATTCATGATCGAGCAATCCGTCAGTATAGTTTACGATCAGGGTGCCCGGCTCTACATCTATTTCGCCCTGGTTAATAAAGGGCAGTTCGTCAAAAACGCCGATCATTGTGGTACCCAGCTTAAGAGTGGCTGTTTCATCCTGCGAGAACAGGATAGTAGCATTATGCCCCGCGTTAATGTAATTCAGCTTCCGGGTTCTTTCGTTGTATTTGGCCAAAAATAAAGTTATAAAACGCTCGCCCTTTGTGTTGTTGATCACGATGCCATTCAGCCGGTCGACAACGTTGGTCAGGTCGTCTTCAACCGCCGACCATGCCCTTAAACTTGCCTGGAAATTCGCCATTAATAAAGCCGCCGAGATTCCTTTTCCCGATACATCCGCAATACACCATAAAAATTCATGATCGTTAAGGCGGATAAAATCAAAGTAGTCGCCGCCTATGTTTTGATGGGGGATATACCTGGCGCTAACCTCAACGCTATTGTCCTTGTATGTTTTTAAAGGGATCAGCATGTTCTGCACTTCCGCCGCCAGTTCCATTTCTCTTTGGAAACGTTCGGATTCCAGCCTTTCCTTAAAAAGCTTTTTGTTCTCCAGCGCTACCACAATAACATTTATAACCGTTTGTATAAAGTTAAGGTCGTTGTTCAGCAACTCGCTGGAGGTGTTGAAATCGCCGATCAGCGCGTAAGCCAAAGCCTTCTTTTTATGATAAATGGGGATGAAATAGTCGTACTTATTGAGGAGCATATCCTCATGATGGCCAAGTGGCTCGGGCCACCTTACTTTACTCAATTTAAGGCAGGCGGTATGCAATGAGCCAATAGGTTCAATATCTCCGCCATATTTTGAAAGCAGGACGAAACTTCCGTCGCGCTCAATTAAAAACCGCAACTTGCCAACCTGCAGGTAGCTTTTCAAAATAACCTGCAGCATCTGGATCAACACCGGGGTACGCGTATCCTTGTTAATTGCCTGTGTAACTTCAAGTAACGCGTTTAATTCTGTCTGCCTTTTGAGCAACAGTCGAATTAATTCGTCCTCGGCTGAAATTTCGTCAATATCCGACATCAGTTAATTAAAAGGGTGTGCCTAAAATAAATATTTTTTTTTAAATGCGGGTACTTTGTGATTTTATATCGAAAGCATCCCGCAAGCCAACAGTTACCAAATTAAATGCATAAACCAACAGCATAATGGCAAGCCCCGGCATAATGGCAAGGTACGCCGAATCCATCACAATGTAGCCATAATGTTCTTTTATCATGCTGCCCCAGGTTGGCATCGGCGGCTGTGCCCCGAAGCCTAAAAAACTCAGCCCCGCCTCAAGCAGTATCGCCGAAGCAAAGTTCGATGATGCTAAAACCAGTATCGGGCCTATTATGTTTGGTAAAATATGGCGCGAGATGATCCGCGCATTATTGAACCCCAATGACCGGGCAGCCTCTACATACTCTACCTGTTTTAAACTTAATACTTGCCCGCGCACCAAACGGGCAACCTCAACCCACATGGATAAACCTACCGCAATAAAAATTTGCCACAGGCCCTTGCCCAGCGCAAACGATATGGCAATAACCAGCAACAACGCCGGTAGCGACCATAAAATATTCATCAGCCAGCTTAACGCAGCATCTATCCAGCCGCCGAAGTAACCGGCGACTGCGCCGATGGTAACGCCCAGCAGCATACTGATGATCACCGACATTAAACCTACAGCCAGCGAGATGCGGCTACCTAAGATCAGCCTGCTCAGCATATCGCGGCCGTAAACATCGGTACCGAGTAAATAAGTACGATGAAAAGCCCCCCAGCCCCCTGAAGGGGGAGCCAGCAGGCCGTATTTTCCGCCGGCGGGAGCGAAATATGCTTTTCGTTCAGGCTTATCTTCCGCACCAATGTATTCATCAACAATAATTGAATCTTTCCAATAGTGATAGCCTGTAATTGGTATATCACGGTAAAACGATGGCTGCCCGAAAAGCATTTTGGTAAAAATATTCACCGTATCCACGGGTTCGGTTTTGCGGAGGCGCAGCATCATAAATTGCGACCCTGGTTTTTTGATACTTAGCTGGATGGTCATGTTATTAGCCAGCGGTGTAGAATCGGGCATAATTAAATAACCCAATATAGCTACGAGGGTAATTATAATGATAAACACCAGCCCGGCAACGGCAATTTTATTCCGTTTAAAAACTTTCCAGGTACGTTGCGAGGGGCTAAGATCAGTCAATTATTCTTTTTGGCTAAAGATAGGGTTTTTTAGCAGTTTGCAGTTGGCAGTTGGCAGTTTGCTTTACCAGTTTGCAGCAGGCAGTTGGCTCTATTAATTCGCATTCAAAGATCATTAACATACTTTTCACTGCCAACTGCAAACTAAAAACTGCCAACTGTCTTAACGCACCATCCTCCCCTTCCATAAATACTTGCCTTTGTTGCCGATAAGGCCGATGTAAACAAAGTACATCACATACAGCGGAATTGAAATAACAATAAGCTGCAATAATTTGCGCCGCTTAAAAAATGTGGTCACCGGCCACAATAGTATCAATTCCAACAGGGCCATTAACACCAGTTGCGAGACCGAAAGCGCCAAAAATACCGGGTAAAAAATACCGAGCAGTAAATTGGTGAACACTGATACATTAAACAGCCAAAGACCCACTACCAATGCCACCACTTTTTTATCCTTATACTTAACCGACTTTGAGGCCCAACGACGGCGCTGGTGCAAAAATTCCTGCAGGTTTGGTTTAGCGTGGGTAAAAACCACCGCATCATAAAGTTTTAAAAAACCAATTCGTCCCGGGTAAAACACGGCAACTTTTTGCAGCAGCAATTCATCATCACCCGATGCCAGGTCGTCTATCCCTTTAAAACCGCCCACTTCGTAAAAAACATCCTTCCGGTAGGCCAGGTTGGCGCCATTACAGGTGGAGGCCCGGTTGTTGCCGATAAATGCGGCCCCGGTGGCTATCAGCGTATAAAACTCAAGCGTCTGCATCCGCTCAAATAAGGACTTTTCTTCAAAATAACTCACCGGCGACGAGATCATTACCGGGTTATGCATTTCAAAATAGCCTACCACGGTCGACAGCCATTTAGTATCCATCCGGCAATCCGCGTCCGTTGCAACCATCAAATCGCCGGTTGAAAGGTTGATCGCTTCGGCGATGGCTTTTTTCTTATAGGAGTTTAGGGGTTTATCTTCCTTCAATTGCAGCAGCTTAACGCCTCTGTCGGCATAGCTGCTGATAATTTGGGAGGTGCGGTCGGTGGAGTGGTCGTCGGCGATGATGATCTCCATAAGATGTTTGGGATAATCCTGCGCCAAAATATCTTCAATAGTTAGGTGGATCCTTTCCTCTTCGTTGCGGGCTGCTATCAGTACGGTAACTTTGGTAGTAAAGCCCGATAGTTTTACCTGCGGTGTTTTCACCGCATGCCACCCGATAATGATATAGGTAATTACAGCCAGGAATAATACTGTAAGTAAAATACAGAAGGAGCTAAGCAGTGCGATCAAAGAATTTCGGTTTAAATACAAATACAGAGCCTAAAATAGCAGGAATAATCATGTTAGTGATATAAATAATAGAAACACCTACAATTATAGCCACATGCTGGTTAGTAATATAGCTGAATATGGCGTTGGCGGTAATACTGCGTACGCCTATATCCAGAAAATCGAGCGATGGAATGGCCGACTGGATAAAGAAAAA
>Ga0206909_1197_pt1 | contig 10141 bp, 11 predicted proteins | sample Alteio_BWOrgHeat_76_FD_152943 | JGI IMG/M metagenome (GOLD analysis project Ga0206909, IMG submission 152943) | Enriched cells from forest soil in Barre Woods Harvard Forest LTER site, Petersham, Massachusetts, United States -... | ecosystem: Environmental > Terrestrial > Soil > Temperate forest >...
CGTAAAACGGTGAATAGTTTTGGTTCAAAAGGCCGATCCATCGCTTACCTCTGTTAAATGTGTATGGTGCTTATTATATAATGGTAATTTAAAATTTATCGAGGTGTTTTTACTTCAACCTGGTGAATGGTTGTTTCATATTTCGCCATGGCTAAGTTTTGGTAAGACACAAGAAGACAAAAGACCAATAAGATAAAATTAACGCAGGCAAATGCCGCACGAAGCATCAAATGCTTATGCCAAGCAATGGGCGCTTTGTATATCTTTCCCGAGCCTTCGATCAAAAACACGATCAATGCTGCATGGATAATAGTATGACCGATCACTTCTGTTTTTCCAAAAACCAAGGTTGTTGAAAAGAAAACAAATGTAATAACTAAGGCTACCGAACGCTGTAAAAGGCAGATCATCAACAGATACCCCAGGCTCATTTCGATAAAGGCCGTTGACGTTAAAAAGAATTTCAGATTAAGCCCCATGGCCAGCCGCGGGTTTTGTTGAAGCAAATAGAGCCCCCATTGCGGATATAATAATTTCTCAATAGCTACCCATGCCAATGAAAACCCGACAGTCACATAAAGCATGATCAACCCTGTTGCTTTTATTTTTTCATTACGCATGGTGCTAACAATCAGATAATAGCCCACACCAGCGAAGATGGGATAATCAAGCATATGAAAGCAGCCGAACTGAGTTATACCGTAAACATAAAGAGCGATAATGCCGGCACCCGAAATAATGACGGTGCGGTTAAATAAAAGCAGTAAAGCTAACGTGAATTGTATCCAACCAAGCGTTGCCGGACACGCCAACTCCGGAACAAATAACGTACCCGCTTGAAACGAAAGAAGCAAAACCGCACCAGCACCTGCACGCATGATGATGGTGCTGTATCCTTTATATCCTTCCAGCCAAATGGTCAATCTTTTGCCCCATTGAGCCGTTGAAATTTTATGATCCAAAGCGGCCAACAACCCGATACAAAAAACACTTAAAGCCAAAAGCCACCAAAAAGTGCTGTCCATTGCCTGAGGAAGTGTCCTTGGTTTATCAGCATAACTGAACTTACTGAACCATTTTACATGTGCCCAGGCAGGCGTTGACTGAAAGATCACTGCTCCTACCAGCCCAATGGTTGATAAAGCAATCCAAGTCTTTCTAGCTGATGCAGGCGTGATCATAAATATTTTCCTTCTGTTTTGATCATCTCTCCCTCAAATTCGAGAGCAATGTATGGTGCCGCTCTAAATGGCGAACGGACTATTATATACGATTAGGCCAAAATATAAGTTAATTATTGCGAAACAGAGATACGGAGTTCAAGAAATATGCCTGATTTGTCTGCTTTTTAGATGGGTGGACATGGACGACTAAATACATTTGCTATGGATAGCAGTAATCAATTTATTAAAATCTACAAAATCCGCACGCTGGGCGATTTGAAACCATACATCGCGGGGCACAGAAAGAAAATTCTCTACAGCTTTAGGATCAAACTGCGCTCCTGAGCATTTTTTAAGTTCTTCCAGAAAAACATCAAAACTCAACGCCTTACGATAAGGACGGTCATTGGTCATGGCATCAAGGGTATCGGCTATCGTAAAAAAACGCGCTCCGATATAAATTTCTTCATTCTTTAAACCATTTGGATATCCTTTGCCGTCAAAACGTTCATGGTGGGAATGCACCAGCTCGCGGCCACGTCCCATAAATTCGATAGATCTGACGATTTTCCAACCCATATCGACATGTTTTCTCATCTCTACCCATTCTTCATCTGTCAACTTTCCAGGCTTAAGCAGGATATTATCGGCAATACCTATCTTTCCCACATCATGAAGGAGCGCTCCCATGGCTATTTCTTCCAATTCCTGGCCGTGGACACCCCAGGCCTTGGCCATTTCTACCGTATGAAAAGCTACACGCAAGGAATGCCGGCTTGTTTCATGTTCCCGCACATCCAAAGCACCGATCAAAGAATCCATGGTCAAATGATAAGAATCGGAAAGTTCCTGGTTCATTTTCAAAATAGTTTGTGTACGCTCAGCGACTTTTTCTTCAAGTGTTTTGTTTAACTCTTCTATTTCATCCATCATGGTTTTTATTCTTAAATGTGCTTTGATCCTCGCCAAAAGTTCGTCTTTATTAAAAGGCTTTGTTAAATAATCATCCGCTCCACATTCAAAACCAACGACCTTGGATTGGACTTCACTTAATGTCGTCAATAAAATGATCGGCATCGTCTGGTGGTATTCTTGCCTGATATGACGGCAGACTTCAAAACCACTGATCCCTGACAACATGACATCAAGAAGGATCAGATCAATTTTTTCTGAAGAAACTTTGTTCAGGGCATCTTCTCCACTGTACGCAATGATAATATCATACCCTAAACCAAAAAGATGAGCTTCCACCAGCTTGGTATTTAAAGGCTCGTCATCAACAACAAGTATTTTAAATCTATTCACCATAAACCTCATTGATTTAAAGATTTCTTTACGATGGACAATAGATGATCCAGGTTAACGGGCTTATTGATGTATGCGTCCCCGGCCTGATACTCCTTCGGCTGGTCGTATTCTTCAAACAAAGAACTGCTCATCACAACCGGGATATGATCATAACGAGGGTCTTGTTTGATCTGCATACAGGCCTCCCATCCATTTATCCGGGGAAGGACTATATCCATGATGATCAAATGAGGATTACAATCCCTTGTTTTATCCAGGGCATCCTGGCCATCACGGGCGATGATAACTTCATATCCCTTTTCCAAAAAATAATCTTCAAGTAGCTTTGAGCTCTTCTCTTCGTCATCAACCACCAGTATCTTTTTCTTTTCCATATTCCCTCCACTTTCTGCAGCCCAATATCAGGTCAATTTCCCTTAATAACGCACCTTTATCAAATTTCGATTTCTCAATAATGCTTTGAGTCTGGCTTTTAAGGATCTTTTTTTCTTCTTCGGTCAATGATTTTGCCGTCACCACAATGACCGGGATATCTTTCGTTGAAGGATTATTGCGTATATGGACTAAAATATCAAATCCCGTCATTACAGGCATAACAAGATCAAGGAGTATGAGGTCTGGTTTTTCCTGGAAAATAAGCTCAAGGCCCTGGCGAGCGTCTTGTGCTTTTAAGACTTGGAATCCTTTAGCAGTCAAAATAGCTTCCATGATCTTAAGGCTTAGTTCATCATCATCGATGGCCAAAACTTTGATCGGTTTCAACGTACTCTTTAAAGGAAATGATACTTTAGCTATCGCTTTTTCAAGGTCATTTTTAGAAATGGGTTTTATCAAATAATCAACAGCCCCTAAAGTCAACGCTTTACCTTGGGCCTGGATAACGGATGTTACCAAAATCGGGATATCTTTCGTTAGAGGGTCCATTTTAAGTTCGATAAGGACATCCCAACCATCTTTACGGGGAAGAATGATATCAAGGATAATAAAGGACGGTATAAGCGATCTGGCCTTCTCCAGGCCTTCTTCGCCGCTTGATGCAATATTCAAGATACACCCGAAATCACTCAGATATTCAGCAATGAGTTTCGCTGATTTAAGATCGTCCTCAATCAAAAGTACACGGGACCTATTCTCGTCCGCGCTTGGAATTTTATTTTCATCAGCTGCTTTGATGGGTGATGATTCATTTTGAACCTTACTTCCTGACATTGCCGGTAAAATAAAACTAAACCGTGTCCCTTTATCCTTTCCCTGGCTTTCGAACCATATCTTCCCTCCATGCAATTCAACGAATTTCCGGGTCAAGGCCAATCCCAGCCCTGTTCCCTCACTTTTACGGGAATAGGAACTATCGATCCTTGTAAACTCCTGAAAGATCTTGGCCTTGTCCTTTTCCTCAATCCCGATCCCATTGTCCCAGACGGAAAATAAGATCTCCTTGTCATTTTTTCTTTTGACCTCAAGGCCGATATGGCCATTCTCCGGTGTGAATTTGATGGCATTGGACAACAAATTATAGATGATCTGCTTCAATTTTCGCTCATCGGCAACAATAGAACCAATGTCCTTATCTATATTCATTGAAACTTCTATTCCACGATAAAGGACCCTTTCCCGGATCATCACCAAACAATTAGGAAGGACTGTTTGAAGATCAAATTCATCCAGTTCAAGGCCCATCTTGCCGGCTTCCACTTTAGAAAGGTCCAATATATCGTTAATTAAAGAAAGAAGATACCGCCCGCTTTCCCAAACATCGTTAATATAGTCTTTTTGTTTCTCATTTAATGTACCGAAACTTTGGGCTTTCAAAAGCTCTGAGAAACCGATGATCGCATTAAGAGGCGTTCTTAATTCGTGGGACATGGTGGATAAAAACTCACTCTTGGCACGGCTTGCATTTTCGGCAGCTACCATTGTTTGTTCAGTGCGCTTGCGTTCCGTGATATCACGCACAATCACGATCACTCTTTTCCCCTCTGCTGCTTCAAAAGGACTTAACATGATATCAATAGGGAATTCACTTCCATCATGACGCCGGCCATAAGGTTCAAGCCCGGCGTGTTCTTGCAAAAATCGTTCAGGAATAAGGATCTCAACAGGTTTTCCGATCAATTTATCACGTGTATACCCAAAAAGCTTATCCACCTGACGGTTAACCTGCATAATGGCTTTTTGATCGATAACAACAATGGCATCAGGAGAAAATTCAAATAAACTTTCAAACTTTTTCTGGCTTTCCTGAAGATCTTCCGCCACCTTCCTACGTTTTTTAATTTCCTTCCAGAAACCAATAAATACGAAGAATAAAATGACAAAACACAAAATATTCCCGACGAATAACCCACCCAGAAGCTGCCGTGTGCATACTGCAATACGTTTCTCCTGGATTTCTAAAAGCCTATTTTCTTCAACGCTCATTTCTGCCAAAGCCTGCCGGATCCGATACATCAGTTTTTTTTGAGCATCTTCCCGGACAAAAACCGAGGCAGCCTCAATACCTTGCTCCTTGCGTATGTGTATAATATTGACAAAGTGGTCCAATCTTTCATTAATTAATGGTACAACCCTGCTCAACCGTTGCTGTTGAGAAAGATCACCTGTTATTAATTGGCCAATATTCTTGATATCACCATTGATCTTCTTACGTCCATCGTTATATATTTCCAAATAGGAAGGATCACCCATAATGATGTAACCGCGCTCACCTGTTTCAGCATCGATCATATCAACCAGTGTCGATTGTACCGTTTCCATGACTTTATAAGCATGGAGCCTCGACTCGGAAGCTTCCCGAAGGCTATTGGTACTTTGATAAAAAACTACTACCGTGGTAAATAAAATGAACAAAGCCAGGACAAACCAGTTGCGGAGCTTGGTTTCTTCATAATTTTTCATTTGGAGAGCCTTTCAATGTCTTTAATAAAATCTACCGTATCAATAGGTTTAGCAATAAAAGCATCAAAACCTATCTGTAACATTCTTTCTTTCTCATGCCTCATCACAGAAGCGCTAAAAGCTACCACTTTGAGTGAACTTATACGCTGATCTGCACGAATTTTTCTATAGATCTCATCTCCGCTGCTCCCAGGCAATCCTATATCTAAAAGAATAAGGTCTGGCCGTTGAGTCTTTAGAATTTCTAACGCCGTTTCTCCATCAGGAGCTTTAAGAGTACGAAACCCATTCAATTCAAGCAAATCTACCGCTAATTTCATATTCCGTTCATTATCTTCTACAATAAGGATGATCTTTTCCTGATTTTGATCCGGCATCATGCCTCCTTTGTAACGGTGAGCAACTCTTCAATTTTCTTAATTAATCTTTGAGCTACAAAGGGCTTAGGCATATAACACTCGCCAAACTCTCCTGGTTTAACTGGGCCTTCCTCACTGATCAGAGAACTAAGAAAAATAATAGGAATTTTTATATCTTTCTTGTTTTCCGATATCCAGAATCCTAATTCCCACCCATTGACATCAGACATACAAATATCAGCTACAACCAGATCAGGGTCCTGAATTTGAATATGAGCAATAGCTTCTTCTCCATTAACAGCCTTTAGGATACGGTACCCGGCTAATTGCAGCACATCGGCAATTAACTTCATGTTCTTTTCTTCATCTTCTACAATGAGGATAATTTTTCCTTGATTTGAGGCTGGCATCACTCCACCTTTTCGATCACAAGCAATTCTTCAATCTTATTAATTAACCTTTGAGTATCAAAAGGTTTGGACATGTAATAATCACCGTATTCTCCCTGGCCAGGAGGACCTTCCTCACCAAGTAAAGAGCTAAGAAAAATAATGGGGATTTTCTTATCTTTTTTATTTTCCGCGATCCAGAGGCCTAATCTCCACCCATTGAAATTAGGCATACAAAGATCAGATATAACTATATCTGGATTCTGTGCTTTAAGATGGGTAACGGCTTCTTCTCCATCAACAGCCTTTAGGATACGATACCCGGCTAATTGCAGCACATCAGTGATTAACCTCATATTTCTTTCTTCATCTTCTACCACAAGAATAAGTTTGGACGCTTTCTGTTCTTCGATAGGACGTTCTTCGCTCTTTAGCATTATTTAAATATGAAGGTATTAAATAAGAATACAATAGGGCTTTAATAGGTATGGAATGGGTATATAAAATACCCCTAAAATAAACTAAATTGACTTAAGGTAGGTGACTAGATTAAGGGACGTGTTGGAAATCCCCATTTTCTTGCGTATATTCTTACGGTGTTTTTCTATTGTTTGGGATGAGATATAAAGCGTACGGGCAATATCTTTGGTGACAATGCCTGCTCTGATCATGTTACAGATCTCTACTTCCCTGCTAGTTAATTTTAATGATTTTTCTGTGATGGCCCGTCCAAACGAAGACACTACACCTTCCAATCCTTTTTTGATCAAATCCAAAAAATGCTGGGAATCTCCCTTTATTTTGATCTTTCCAAAAAGAGGCATCAGTAATTCAATATTGGCCATAATGTCTTCCTTGATCCTGTCTTTTTCTACCTCAATATGGGCAATGACCTCTCCCAGCGCTACATCATTTTTTGCCATAATGATCTTTTGTTCCGCAATTAGATTTTGGGCTTCTTTTAACTTCATAACGGCATTTTGTATGGAAGGAAAATAAAATCAATTATACGCAGGTATAATTGAACCGACAGAGGATGGTCAGTCTAGGAGGTTAATGAAAAGATGGTGCGGCTTGTTGGTCTAACTTTTATAAGTTCTTTGAAGGACTAACGGTACGGCCGGCACCAATAGGCCAGCTTCCTTTTTCTTACCACTGAGCCGTGCCTGTAGAAATTAGCCAGTTGCCTGATGAAATACCAGAATTCTTCTTCTGTCAGGTCGGATTTCATTGCATTGACCAAGCTTGAGGTGATCACGATCTTTCTGGGATCACGAGGCATCCAGTGATCAAAAACAAGATACCAAGGGCTTTTAGGATCATCCAAATTCAAAGGCATCCCTGTGTAGTAACAGACATAGCCGCATTTGCGTATGTAGTCCCAAATCTCATTCATGACTTCCCGGAATAAACGGCTATGTTTCATCCGAAACGCAGTCCTTACACAGGTGACGCAGAATTTACGCCCTTTCAAGGCTGGCGCCCGCCCGCAGCCTATGCATATCTTATCGCCATTTGAGGGTTCAATCCCCTGCCAGTGCACCAACGGTATTTTTTTAACCTTTAAATGCTTTCGCCGATGATCATCCAGCGCAAGGACGTAATACCGGAATTCTTTTTTCAAAAGAGTCCCTTTCATGACAGCCAAAAGCGCCGAGGCAGGGACTATCTTGCTTTTATCGCCAGGATTCAAATGGCTAAAGACCAAAAACCAGGGACTTGTGTCATCATCTAACTCCAGCGACATTCCCGTGTAGTAACATCTTAGGCCGTGCTTACGCAGACAGGCCCAAAAATATTTCCTGGCTTTGCTGTGAAAATGCTCGTTATGAAGCCGCTTGGCCAAAGGGGCGCAATCAGGACAGTATTTCGATCGGGCTAAAGGTATTTTCTTGCCGCAGCCAAGGCATTTGGTGTATGGCCTGATGGGATCATTCCTACTTACTTGAGGATGTATTGCTTTCGTCATCATCTTTCATCAACGGCAAATTTTGTTCATCTGGTTGCCCTATGCCAGATCCGGAACCAGCGCCATTAACATGCGTACCTGGTAAACCGGGAATGCCATAAGGTGTATTACCACCATTTCCACTTTTATCATTAAGGGCGATCCCTGGCAAACCTTTAATTCCTGCCTGTCCACTGTCGCTATCATCATCCTTCATCAATGGTAAATCTTGCTGCCCCATTTGTTCTGTGCCAGCGCCAGACGCACCATCTTCGGATTTCATTTCTGTGACGAGATGATCATGCATTTCCTGCTTCTGGCGATCTTCCGCCTCCTGCTGCTGTTGCGCTGCCAACGCCTGCTGAGCGGCAAGCTCTCTTTGTTGTGCATCTCGAGCTGCTATTTGTTGAGGCGATGGGCCTTGCAAAGCCTGAAGGACCATTTGAGCTCCCAACTGCCCTATTTGAGAGCCGAGTTGTTGTTCCGGTGTAGGTCCGACGGCAGGAGCAGCGACTGGAGCTGAGGGAGAGCTGCTACTACCAGCCAAACCACAGGCTTCATCACAACTGGCAGCAGAGCCCAAACATTGTGCTTCTCCAGGACAAGGACAACATCCACTCGTGCCACAATCAGTGCACCAGGCGAAAGCAATGCCCGGTGATAAAAGGACCATCCCTAAAACCATAAATTCTTTTATCTTGGCATTCGCCAGGGCTTTATTCATTAACCTTTTCTTCCCAGATATATATCTTGTCCTGATCAGCTTTGGCATCTTGGGCATCAGGCTTGAGCGCCAGATAACGCTTCATATGTACGACTGCCATAGGATAAAGTTTTAACTCTCCATAGATGACCGCCGCATTAAACTGCCCTGCAGGCCACATTGGTTCAATGGCCAAACCTTGCTCGTAATAATTGGCTGCTTTGTCAAAATCTTTGTTTTGCACTGCGTCATCAGCCAGTACACGAAAACGCCGTGCTTCATCAGGAAGCGGAGGTTTTTGAGACAGGGCTTGCCAAACTTTAGCCTTTTCCTGAAAATCTGCAAAAGCTGCACTATCATCCGCTAAAGCTTGTTTTGAAGAGTAATACTTCATTGCCACGACAGCATCCACAAAACCCTGTGCTTCATCCTGGGATTTCCAAAAAAAAGCTAAGAGTCCCCCCCCAGTCAAGGATATAGGCATTGCCTTGTTTAGTGTTAGGATCATCGATCACCGTTAGATTATGAACTTGGTCGTATCGAGCTGAAAGCCTATCCCCCTTGTAGGTGAATGAAAACCCTTCACTTGTCACGTGGATATCTTCGCTCCTGAAACCATTACCATAAAATCTTGCCTGAAGCCCGCGTTTGATACCCTCATACGCGTCCGAAAGGCTCATCTGCGGTTTTTGCACATTATTAAGGTCTGCTTTGTAAACGGGAGTCGCCATCGCACACCCCATCACCAGCAAAAGACCACCTAAGAATAATGGAGAAAAACTACGGGTTATTTTTTGAAAATTATTTTTGATCATTTGATATTCTCCTTATGCGTTCTGTTCATGAATTATAGAGGATGTATTAATAAAATATGGTGCGCCTGACCCGAATCGAACGGGTAACCTACTGCTTAGGAGGCAGTCGCTCTATCCAAAGTTGAGCTACAGGCGCATATTTACTTACGGTACGGTTCTAAAGTCTTCAAATATTCAGCCGGAGGATTATACCCTAAAGCTTTGGCATCTTCCAGATAATGAATGGCTCCTTGAAAATCCCTGGATTTAAAAGACAAAATGGATAAATTCACAAAAGCATCCTGATGATGGGGATTGAGCCCTACTGTTTTTAAATAGGAAGCTATGGCTTCCCCATTTTGCCCGAGGCTTGCATAGGCATTCCCCAGATTATAATACGCTTCAGCATTCTTGGGTGCGACCTCGACGGCTTTCTCATAGTAATTGACGGCGTCATTCAATTCCCCTTGCGATTCACTTAAATAGCCTAAATTAAAATAAGCATCACCATTGTCCGGGTCCAGGTCAATGACCTTCAAATAAAACCGACGGGCCCTTTCCTGATCACCTAACGCATTT
>Ga0206909_1198_pt1 | contig 10089 bp, 10 predicted proteins | sample Alteio_BWOrgHeat_76_FD_152943 | JGI IMG/M metagenome (GOLD analysis project Ga0206909, IMG submission 152943) | Enriched cells from forest soil in Barre Woods Harvard Forest LTER site, Petersham, Massachusetts, United States -... | ecosystem: Environmental > Terrestrial > Soil > Temperate forest >...
GGACGCCTCGAACTGGCGCTTCAATTACCGAACGCTCCGTTTCTTCCGCTCCTGATCAATACCGATGACGCCCATGCAGCGCTGCCCGAAGGGACCCCGCTCCCGGCCCCGGCGTTCAAATTCTCTGAAGACGCCACCCAGATCGTGGCCAAAGCCAAAGCCGATTTTTCTCACCTTTGGGGAACAAATCCTAAGGGATTAGTCGTCCCCCAGGGTGCGGTGAATGCGGAGGTATTAAAACTGCTGGATCACCTGGGCTTGAATTGGGCCGTGGCTGCGCTGGGCGCGCCCCAGGTCTACGGCGCTTACATGTCGGGTACGCTTCGGGTTTGGGATGCCACGCCCCTCCAGGAAAACCCTCACTTCAGCATCCTGGTTTGGGATGAGCGCATAACCGGCAACCCCACACAAAGCCTGCAGATGCTAAACACCTGGGCTCAGGACCTGGCTAAAAAGCATCTGGCCTCTGTCTTACCCTCCGATTCCGATCTGCCAACCCAGGACCTGCCGAAAGATACCGTCTGGGGTAATCGGACATGGACGAGCAAGGATTGGAGTCCCTGGATCGGCAGCGGACATAAAAATTCCGCCTGGAACTGGCTGAGGACGACCCGGGAAGCGCTGGACCATTTCAAAAATTCCGGTCAAGCTTCGGTCCACCGCCTGGATATGGCTTTCGAAGAGATCTACAACGCCGAAAACGCCAACTACTTTTCCGGAATTACCGAAGGCGAGACCACTTTCACGATGGCAGAAGACCGGGAACGCGAATTCAAAGCCACGCTATCCTCCGTTTATCGGTTGATCGGGCAAGCGCCACCGGATAATTTATTTAGTACCGAGAACACCGCGGCGGTGATCCCCGGGTTTAAGGCCTCTTCCACCACCGTCACCTGGGAAACTCTGCCGGATGGCCGCGGGCATCTCACGATTGAAGATGCTTCAGGTGATGATAAAGGGGATGGAAAACTCGTAGATCCTCTCGGAACCAAGGCCATTCCCGGCACCTATGACCTGCGACGTGTTGATGTTTGGGTTTCTTCCGAAACGTTGGATTGGACGATCACCCTAGGATCGTTGACCGGTTCTTCGCTAGGGAACTTCCAAACTCCCGGTCCGTTGATCGATGTATATGTTGACCTTAATGGACAACCCAACGTGGGGACAACGTCGTTCCTCCCTGGGCGTGGCGCGATGACGCCGCCAGCAGATGCCTGGGAATATGCGATGGCTTTATGGGGAACACAGGGGCAGTTTTATCGGACACGCGGCGCGGACACCTATGACATGACGGACACAATCCCGCTGACATTTGAACCCAACAAGATCCATTTCAGTATTCCCCGGACCTGGATGCGCGGCAACCCGCAGCACTGGGGATACCAGGTATTTGTAATGTCTTACGATCCCAAATCTGTGGAAAACGATGTCCGGCCGTTGTCGACCCCGGACGCGCTTGTGGCCCACCGGCTTCCCATTTACGATTTGATTGATCCACTCGACATCCCCCAGGCCCAGCTTTTGACCAGCATTGAGGAGGGGAAGCGTAACGATATACCTCTGGTGCGGGTCACAAATAAGTGAGGAGAAACTTATGATTACACCGGATCCCTGGCGGCCCAACAGAACGCAATGGGCTCTGTTTGGTTTACTCCTTTTTTTAGTCTGGGGCTTCCGCTCCGGACGGATCGTTTGGGCGGACCGAGCACTTTCCCTGGCCAGCTTCCAAGTCCCGGCCGGGGCGCCGACCGCTGAGGTGCACCCGGAGGTCCTGAACCTCCAAGCCTCATTTTCCCGGGTCGCCGAGTTGGTCAAACCCGCCGTCGTCAGCATCTCCACCACTCACATCCAGCAGGTCCCTCGAGGGCAGGAATTTTTCTTTGGCGATCCGCTGGAGGAATTCTTCCAACGTTTCGGGGGTCAGGAGGGCAATGGCATGCCGCGGTCCCCACAGGGCCATACCCCGAAGCAGTTCAAAACCGAGGGCGTCGGTTCTGGCGTTATCATTGATCCGGATGGTCTGGTCCTCACCAACGAACATGTGGTACGGGATGCTGACCAGATTAAGGTCCTGGTCTACGATAAAGCGGGTGATAAAAAGGAATATACCGGCCGCGTGGTCGGCAAGGATGCCCGGACCGACATCGCGGTGGTGCGTATTAACGTGGGGCACAAACTGCCCTTTGCTGCCCTCGGGGATTCCGATAAAGTCCGCGTGGGCGACTGGGCCATCGCGATCGGCTCCCCGTTCAACCTGGCGCAGACCGTGACGGTCGGCGTGATCTCGGCCGACCGGCAGTCTCTGCCGATTGAAGGTCGGGAATACCGCAATCTGATTCAGACCGATGCCGCGATTAACCGTGGGAATTCCGGGGGGCCGCTCTTAAACATCCGGGGGGGAAATTGTAGGAATCAATACCGCGATCTATGCGCCAACGGGTGTGTTTGCCGGCATCGGATTTGCTGTCCCGATCAACCAGGCCAAAGCCATTCTGGATGAACTGGTGCATAAAGGCCGGGTCGTCCGCGGCTGGCTGGGAGTTGAACTGGCCCGGGAAATCACCCCGGCCATCGTCAAAACCTTCGCCTTACCGGACGACAAAGGCGCGCTGGTCAACGATGTCATGAAGAATTCACCGGCGGAAAAAGCCGGGCTGAAACGCGGGGACGTCATCCGCTCATTCGATGGCAAGCCAACACCGTCTTCGGATGGCCTGCAAAACCTGGTAGCGCAGACGCCTCCAAGAAAATCGGTCGAGGTGGTCGTCATTCGCGATAAGAAACAAAAGACCCTGACGTTGGTGCTGGCCGAACGTCCCGAATCCGCCGATGTGGGTGAAGATGAAGAATCCGCGAACGCTCTGGAAAAGAAGGACGCCAAGCCGGAACAGAAAGAATGGCTGGGCGCCAAAGTCGTGAATGTCACGTCGGATTTGGCGGAAAACTTCCAGCAGCCCCGAGATGCCGAAGGGGTGTTGGTGGTGGACGTCGATGCGGGCTCTCGCGCAGATGACATAGGATTGGTTCCGGGAGATCTGATCCGGGCCGTCAATCAAGTCCCCACGCCGAATGTGGAGACCTTCCATTCCGCCACAGGTAAAGTGAAACTGTCCCAGGGTGTGGTTCTGGACATCCTGCGCCAGGGGCATCCGATGTATTTGAGTTTTACGAAGGAGTAGCTTTACGCGGCGGCGGGCGTAATCGCCGACGTGCGGACGCGGAACACCTCGCCCTTGTCGTTCTGTTCCAGCCCTTTGGGGATGATAAAGGTGAACGTGGTGCCTTCCCCGGATTTGGAGCGAACGTTGATCTCGCCCAAATGGGCATCCACGATAAATTTGCAGATCGCCAGCCCCAGCCCGGTCCCGCCTCGCGTTCCACTCACCTGTTCAAACTTCTTGAAAATTCGTGACATGAATTCGGAAGCGAAACCGATGCCGGTGTCGGTCACTTGACCCTGGACCCGATCGGCTAAATCCGTAAATTTCACGGTCACAAATCCGCCCTCCGGCGTAAATTTGATCGCGTTGCCAATCAGGTTAATCAGCACACGCTCGATCATCGTAGGGTCCACCTTGAGAATGGGGATCTCATCCGGCATGTCCAACGTCAAGGTGATTTTCTTTTTCGCCGCTTCCGTATGCAGGATCTCCACCGTATTCGGTACCAGCTGCCTCAAATTGCATTCCGCCAGGTTCAGACGCAGCTTTCCCGCTGACATCTTGGCGGTGTCCAGCAGATTGGACACGATGTGCAGAAGTTTGGTCGAGGCGTTTTCCATGATGTGCAGCATTTTCTTTTGTTCCGGGTTCACCGGCCCCGCCATCTCTTCGGAAAGCACCTGAAGATAACCACGGACAGCGGTCATAGGACTCCGCAGGTCGTGCGTCAGAGACTGCAAAAAATCGTCCTTGAGCTGGTCCAGTTCTTTTTCCGCGGTGATGTTCCTTAAAACAAGCACCACCCACACGTTTGATGCGCTCGCTTCTGGCGGGGTGATGCGGGACACCGCAACGGTGTAATACCGACGCACGCCTTCAGCGGACAGATTGACCTCCCGAGATGCGTGCGGCGTAGTGATTTCGACGCTTTCCCGCAGCGCGACCGACATCCGGTCGTCCTTCACAAAACTCCAGATCGGCCGGCCGGAAACGCTCTCCCGGTTCTCGTCCATCAGTCCGAGAACTTCCAGCGCCTTCGGATTGATCAGCTGCACGTGCCCCTGCTGGTCGGTCAGCACCACGCCGTCTTCACTGGAATAGATGATCCCTTCCGTTTTGGCCTTTTCCGCCACCAGTTCATCAAACCGGTATTCACCGAACCGACGCAGGTCTTCCACCATCCGGTTATAGGCCAGGGACAGATCATGGAGTTCATCATCGGTAGCCATCTCAGGCACGGGAGAAAAATCCCCCTTCGCGATCCGTTCAACGCCCCCCATCAGGGCTCGGATCGGGCGGGTCAGATGTTTAGCCAGAGCGTAAGCGGCCACCAAGGTAATGCAGGCTAGGGCGCACACACCAGCAAGCGCCGTCCAGGAAATATGCTGATAGATCAGGATCCAAAGCAGGACAGCACCGGCCATAGGAACGATGGAGGAGACGATCACCAGAAGAATGATCTTTCCGAATAGGGTAAAGCGGATGGGGGCGCGTAGGTTCACCATCTTGGGGTAAGTCTAGGGTCACTTCAATGGGGTGTCAAGGATATTAATATGTGCAGAATTCGTCTAAAAATAGATGTGTTATTGCTATTTCAAAAAGCAACATAGAGTTAACAGGAATGCAATAGGGCCGTAACGTTATTCCGCTAGGCTTTGGACATGACCATCAAGCAATTGATCGTCGGAACCCTCCTCGGAGCCACCGCTGTAGCCGTCGTGCTCCACCGTCTGCCCAAGCCGCTGTCGACCCTCGCGAAGCTTCCTGCCAAACAGGAACTGAAGCCCGCGTCAGCCGCCGGCCGCCATGCGCACCGGAAGCACGCCACCGATGAGCGGTTGTCGTCCAGCAAGGTGTTCGGCTAAAACTCGCACCGTAATCCTACTTCCAAGGGACTGATGGAGGTCATCAGTCCCTTATTTTTTGCCCTGCTGATATGCTAAAACATTGGCCATGCCGAAATGGGTCGTCACTGGCGGAGCCGGCTTTATTGGAAGCGCCCTGATCTGGAAACTCAATCAGGAGGGCTGGGACGATATTTGGGTGGTCGACCGGTTGGATCGTTCGGAAAAATGGAAGAATTTGAGCCACCACCGGTATGCCGATTATCTGGACGCGGATACGTTTCCGGACCTTCTGACGAAGAACAAATTGGGGCCGATCGAAGGGATCGTTCATCTCGGAGCGATCTCGTCCACCACGGAAACTGACGCCGATCTTCTGATGCGGAACAACTACGAGTACACCAAGACCCTGGCTCGATGGGCGGTCAGCAAGCGCAAACGTTTTGTGTACGCCTCCAGCGCCGCGACCTATGGCGATGGTACCCAGGGCTACACCACAGACACGCCTACGACCCAGAAGCTCAAACCTCTGAATATGTATGGGTATTCGAAGCAGTTGTTTGATCTCTGGGCGCTGAAAAACGGTTACCTGAAACAAATCGTGGGGGTCAAATTCTTCAATGTGTACGGCCCCAATGAATACCATAAGGAGGACATGCGTTCGCTGGTCGCCAAAGCTTTTGAGCAGATCCAAACCACGGGGAAGGTGCGTCTCTTCAAATCTTACCGGGAAGGTATCGGGCACGGCGAGCAGGAACGGGATTTCCTTTACGTGAAAGACGCCGTCCAGGTGGTCTATGAATTTATGACCCGCCGGACGTACAAGGGACTCTATAATCTCGGAGCCGGCAAGGCCCGGAGTTGGAACGATCTGGCGAAGGCCATCTTCCAGGCGATGGGAAAACCGGTGAAGATCGAGTACATCGAGATGCCGGAGATCCTGAAGTCGAAATATCAGTATCATACGCAGGCCGATATGAGCTGGCGTCAGACGGTCAAGGGCGCGGCGCCCTTCCGCTCTCTGGAAGACGGTGTGCGCGACTATGTCCAAAACCACTTAAACCACCAGGACCCTTATTTATGAAAACTCGCAAAGCGACCTTACATCGCAAGACTCACGAAACCGATGTGTACCTGTCCCTGAACCTGGAAGGAACGGGGAAGTCTCACATCACCACCACCATCCCGTTTCTCGACCACATGCTGGAGCTCTTCGCCAAGCACGGCCGGTTCGACCTGACCTTAAAAGCCAAAGGAGATACGCATATCGATGACCACCATCTGGTGGAAGACCTCGGTATCGCGCTTGGTCAGGCGATCTCTGACGCGCTCGGAGAAAAAAAAGGCATCACGCGCTATGGCAACTTCATCCTGCCGATGGACGAGGCCTTGAGTTATGTGGCGATCGATTTATCTAACCGGCCCTACTTTGTGTTCAAAGTGAAGTGGGTATCGACGCAGATCGGCAAGTTTGACGGCCTGTTGCTCGAACACTTCTTCGAGTCGGTGGCCGCTTCGGCGCGGATGAACCTGCACATGGCGCTGCGCTATGGCAAGCACCCACACCACATCGCGGAAAGCCTGTTCAAAGGTTTTGCGCGGGCCCTGGCGCAAGCCGTCGCGATCGACCCGCGCGTAAAAGGGATTCCTTCCACGAAAGGGAAGCTATAATTAGACTGTGAGACAGGTCTGCAAAATCTGCGGTAAGGAATTCAAGGACGGCGACAAAGTCAAAGCCGTCGTCCTTTCCGTCTACCGGCAAATCTCCAGCTCGGTCGCCTACGCGATCGAGAAACCGTACGACTGTCTTTCGCTCGAGCACATCGAGTGCGCCGACGCCGACGATGACCCCGCCTGACCTGAACGTCCAGAATTACGGTCCTGCCGTCAAAACACCCGTGGTGTTCATCCACGGCTTCCCGTTCAGCCAGGAAATGTGGCAGCCGCAGTTGGTGCTCCAGTCGACCTATCACTTGATCACCTACGATATTCGGGGTCATGGGAAAACCCCAGCGGGCGATGGGCAGTACATGCTCGAATTCTTCGTCGACGATCTGATGGACCTTCTGGGCATGCTTAAAATTCAGAAGGCGGTCCTGTGCGGGCTTTCGATGGGGGGCTATATCGCGCTGCGGGCGATGGAACGGAACCCCGAGCGGGTCCATGCTTTAGTGTTGTGCGACACGCGGTCCGAAGCGGACTCCAACGAAGCCAAACTCAAACGGGCCGCGAATATCCGGACAGTGAAGGAAAAAGGAGTCGCCGCGTTCGCCGAAGGATTTTTAAAGGCCGTCTTCGCTCCGAAAAGTTTTGAAACCAAACCGGACGCCATCGATAAAATCCGGAAAATCATCCTCGCCAACCCCCCGCTCGGCATCTGCGGAACGTTAATGGCGCTGGCCTCACGGACAGACACCACTGCCTCGCTTGCCCAGATCAAGGTCCCTACGCTGATCATGGTCGGCGACCAGGACCCAGTGACCCCACCCGCTGCCTCCGAAGCGATGCACAAAGCCATCTCCGGCTCCGAACTGCACATCCTCCCCAACGCCGCCCACATGAGCAACATAGAAAACCCCGAGACCTTCAACCAGCACCTCGGGGCGTTCTTGAAAAAACTCGGGATCTAAAACTCAGGTCGTTTATTCTTGCCAGATACGGTCCTGGTGGACCGGGTGATCTTGTGGGGAAGAGATAAACAGTACGTTGGTGGGCTCCGTGAACTCGCCGGAATGGGGGATGTTCGCTGGGATGATCCAGAGATCGCCAACGTTGACACTGTAGGTCACACCGCCGACCGTCACTTTACCGGAACCGCTCAGCACAATCCCGATCTCATCATGGCTGACATGGATATGTGATTTGAATGGACCCTTATGTCCTTGAAAAACGAAGGCGCTGGACATCCGGGCGTGACCCAGGTAGGTCCGTTTGAAGACATCTTTATCTGTCAGTTTGTCGGCCTCAATCATCTTCTTGATGTTGACGATCCGGATCTGCGGCTTGGGATCCAGCTCCGGGTCGGACGCGATAAACCCTTTTTGATAATGTTCATCGAGTTGTGCCGTCATGGAAGACCTCCTGAAGGATTAGTGGCGGTTGAAACGGCCGCGGGGAATGAAACGCCGGCGACGGGGAAAATGCTCTGCAAATGTTCGCGGCTTCGCTGGGGGCGGAAGTTTCTCATAGGGAAAATCGGGGAGTTGCACGCGTGGGAGTTTGCGGACGATAAACCGCTCGATCGCTGCGATAAAACGTTCCTCGTCCGGTGAGACGATCGTGTAGGCGTCTCCGACGTCGATGTGACGGCCGGTGCGGCCGATCCGGTGGACGTAATCTTCGGTGTGCTGCGGGACATCGTAATTGATCACATGGCTGATCTTGCGGATATCCAGCCCGCGCGCCGCGATGTCGGTCGCGACCATGATCTGGTAGCGGCCGTTCTTAAACCCCAGGAGCGATGCATTCCGCTGAGCCTGGCTGAGATCGCTATGCATCGCGACCACGGACAGGTCGTTGGTTTGCAGGAACCGCGCCAGATGGTCGGCCCCGCGCTTGGTGCGGCAGAAGATCAAAACGGAGTGTGCATCGATGGTACGCAGCATGGCCAGCAACAAATCGTGCTTCTGGTTCCGCATCACCGGATAGAGCATCTGGGTGACCGTATCGGCCGTTGTGCCCTGAACGGCGAGGCGGACGGTCACGGGGTTCTTCAGCGCCAGATGACCCAGCTGGGTGATTTCAGTCGGCAGTGTGGCGGAAAAAAGCATCGTCTGCCGTTCGGTCGGGAGATAGCGCAAAATCGCGCGTAGCGCGGGCGCAAAACCCATGTCCAGCATTCGGTCGGCCTCATCCAGGATCAGCGTGTGGACGTTAGACAGATTGACCGTACGCCGCTCCAGATGATCCAGCAGGCGTCCGGGGGTCGCGATCACCAGAGAAGCGCCTCCACGCAAAGCTTGTAACTGAGGAACCATGCTCTCGCCGCCTACCAGCAGCGCGCTGCGAGTATGCGCGAATCGTCCTACTTCCCTTGCCACACTCGCCACCTGGGCCGCCAGTTCACGCGTGGGGAGCAGCACCAGCGCGGAAACACCGGGCATAGGGCGTTCCAGCATGCGATGGAGAACGGGCAGGAGAAACGCCAGCGTTTTCCCGGTTCCGGTCTGGGCGGCCGCCAGAACATCGCGGCCTTCCAGGACGGGAGGGATCGCCTGTTGCTGAACGGGCGTCGGCTCATGGAAATTCAGGGTTTCCAGAGCTTTCTGCAATTCCGGCCGCAAAGCAAAATCTTTAAAGGGCATAGGACGTATGGTAGCAAATTGCGCTAGAATGACGCGCATGCGCGCGCTTTCGCCTCTTCTTCTCCGACAGTTAGAGAAAATCGTGGGGGCACGCCATGTCCTTACTGATCCACTCTCTCTAAATCTCTATTCACATGACGCCACTCCCTTATTAATAGGAAAACCGGGGGCCGCGGTGATCGTCCATACCGCCCACCAAACCGCTGAATTGATGCGCCTGGCCTACCGCGCCGGACTTCCCGTGGTACCACGGGGAGGGGGGACGGGCCTGAGCGGCGGGGCGGTCCCATTAGATGGTTCAATCGTTCTGGATATGATGCCGATGAACCGAATTCTAGAAATCGACCTGCAAAACAGGACCGCCCGGGTGGAGCCGGGGGTCACCACAGCGGCGCTCCAAAAGAAAGTCGAGGCGCAGGGGTTGTTTTATCCACCGGACCCCGGAAGCGCCGCGGAGTGCACCCTGGGCGGAAACGTCGCCGAAAATGCCGGGGGTATCCGGGGGTTGAAATATGGCGTGACGGGAAACTACGTGCTAGGGATGGAGGTCGTTCTGCCACAGGGAGATCGGCTTCGGCTGGGGGGAAAGAACGTTAAAGACGTCGCCGGCTACAATTTAAAAGATCTGCTGATCGGCTCGGAAGGCACGCTCGCGATATTTACCGAACTAACCCTGCGGCTTCTCCCCAAACCCGAGGCCTCCGCCACCTGGCTGGCCGTCTTTAAGTCGGTCGATCATGCGGGTCATGCCGTTGCGGAGCTGATCGAACGACGGCTGAC
>Ga0206909_1199_pt1 | contig 10043 bp, 6 predicted proteins | sample Alteio_BWOrgHeat_76_FD_152943 | JGI IMG/M metagenome (GOLD analysis project Ga0206909, IMG submission 152943) | Enriched cells from forest soil in Barre Woods Harvard Forest LTER site, Petersham, Massachusetts, United States -... | ecosystem: Environmental > Terrestrial > Soil > Temperate forest > O...
ATAACATTGTTGTTTCTACGCTTTTGTGTCGGGCATTGAGTTTTATATAACGTAATTCAATACCTGCATCTGCCTGGTGTGTAATGGCTGTGTGCCGTAACCAATGAGTGGAAGCTTTTTTTAATTTCTCAGAAAAATCTGGTCTATCTTTTTCAATAGATTTCGCGCAATCTAAGAATATTTTTTTAACAATGCGATAAATCATATTACTGCTCACTCCTTGAGTACCGTTTAGATTCATAAATAAAGCATTGGTCTCATCGGTTTCAGGTAAGCTGGATAACTCATAAAATTGCCGATAACGCATTAGTGCATTTATAAATTCTTCATTGACAGGAATACATTCTGTTCTTCTGCCTTTGCCCGTGACTTCCCACCACCATTGTCCACGGATTTGTTTAATGCTTCCCATGGTGTGGTTGGCAATTTCGCTGACCCTTGGCCCAAGCAAATAAAGTAGATGAAATAAATAGCGATTACGTTCATAATATCTTCTCTGGCGGTCTGTTTTTTGTGGAAGCGTTTCAATGTGTTGGACAACCAACTTCCATAAAGTCTGTTCTAAAAAACGTTCAACAATTTTATTATTTTTAATATGCTGGTTTTTGAATTTTCGGCGCATTAATCCTAACGGGTTACCAGAAAGGTAGCCTGCTTCAACAAGATAATTGAATAATGCATTAATGATTGTAATGGCGTGTGCCACACTGTCTTCACTAAGCGGTCCCTTAAAAGGTCGCCAGTTGTAATTGGCTCTTGGTTTACGTTGACCGCACCAGCGGTTTCGCGGCTGCGGATTCATTAAAAACTGTTGGTAATCACGCAGGTCATCGCGCGTTAAACTTGAAAGCGGTTTATGTTTTTCAAAGATAGACCAAAGTAAAAGACGTTCTGCTTCTTTGCGGTATGTGCGTTTGGTTTGCAGTGAGTGGTCGAATTCAAGCAGCCATGTTTGTATAGCCTGTAGATCATTGTTAGCGGCAATTTGTTTGATGGTTGTTGCTGGAGCGCGATTTGAGCCTGTGGTGCCCGTGAGGGATTCTGGCGGCACAAAGGACTCCAAAGGCGTTGGTGTGACTATGGCTTCTTGTGGGCTGTTCATTTGATGGTCTTCCCAAGGTGAGGTGTTGAAAAATATAAATTTGGCTAATGTAAACGAAATAACTCAAGATAAGTGTGATTATCATGAATTTATGTATTTTAGCATGTCAATACAACATTATTTACGTAACGCATAATAACACGTTATAATGCCAAAAATGACCACCCATAGCCAACGAGACCAAGTATGTCGAGACCCGGCGTCGATTATGAAACTGTAAAGCACGCGGCTGTTAAATTACTCAGTCAAGGCATAGCACCCTCCGTACAGAAGATACGTGAAGTATTGGGCACAGGCAGTAACAATACGATCGCTACCCATTTAAAAATCTGGCGTGATGAGTACGCCAAAAAAAGCATTCATCATTTGCCAGCCAACATGCCAAAAGAGCTCATTGCTTCCTTTGAAGTGCTCTGGCAAATCGCTATGGCGCAGGCGCATGATCAATTGGCAACACACAAGCAATCACTCGAAAGCCGCCATGAAGAAATGTTACAGGAACAGCTTGCTACTCAAAAAAATACTATAGACTTGAAACAAAAGCTGGCCGATATTACAAATAATTTAGAGAAAGAGATCCTTGAAAAACAAGAATTAATCACTGAATTGGCCGTTTCCAATGATCGATTGAAAAAGAAAGATGAAGTTTTCACAGCACAGAAAAATCATTATGAAACTTCTTTGAAGCGCGCTTATGAAGAAAAAGAAAACATAGCTGCGAATAACTCACAGCTTCAAAATGAAATTAAATTATTACAGGAAAAGCTTATTGTACAAGCAGAAGAACATCAAAAATTATTGACACAAAAGAATATCTCGCAGGAACAATCTGAAAATCGCTGGCTAAAACTCATTGACCAAGCCAGAGAGGAAACTAAGGAATCAAACAAAAAATTAGAAAATTTGCGCCTTGGTAGCGCAGAAGAAATGAAAAAAGTTAAAAATGAATTAGCTGAAGCACGACAGATCTTTTACGAAAAAAATGCGGAATTAAAAACCGCATTGGCACAAATCAGTAACCTCAAAAATGAAGTTAAAATTTTAAAAGAAGATAACATGAAATCAAGATCTGCCGTCATGAAACTCAATGGCGAAGAAAAACAAAAAAAGTCAGTCAAAAATTCAAAAAACAGAAGGGTTCAGATGAAAAAATAAGATTTGTCCCCTTTTGGCCCGAATTCCGGCCGGACCTCTAGTATTAATTTATACTTATTTTGTATTGTAGTATTTTTTTGTTGCATAATTGTCGTGCTGCATGGGTGTTGGTACCACTCATACAGCACTAACCACACCACAACGATAGAGGTCGTGACATGGCTGAGATAAGGGTATCCGATTTTAACGATTTTATAAATAATCATGTTGATGCTCATGAAGATTTAAGTGTGCTTCTTTCAAAAGCAGAGGCACTTTCATTTGTTCTTATGAAAACGCCTCTTGATGAGTGTCCCAATAATATTATTGAGTGTTATTTGTGGGCATTAACCGATATTTTGACTGAATCGACCAATCAAAATGAGCTTCACTTGAAAAAATTAATGCAAATCATTCGTGAAAAAAATTTATGAGGAAAAGGAAAGACATGGGATAAAATTTCCGCTGGCCATTATTATCGAAAAAATATTATGATATTTATTGTACTGCATGGCAAATTGAACGCCCCGAATTAGGGGCGTTTTTTTGTACTTATATCGTATAGAAGGATAACAGTTAATATGAGTCATTTATCAATTTATTTAGATGAATCTGGAGATTTAGGATTTGATCACTCAAAAATTGCAACGTCTAAATATTTTGTTGTAACGTTACTTGTATGTGAAGATATTCAAACAACAAGAAACATCAAAAAAGCAGTTTTAAGAACAATAAAAAATAAATTAAATAATAGAAAAAACAAAAGAAGAATTGTACAAGAATTGAAAGGAACCCTTACCACATTACAAATAAAACAATATTTTTTCAAGCAATGTCCAAAAGAAGGATGGTCGCTATACTCTGTGACTTTGAACAAGAAAAAAGTTAAACAAAACTTGCATGGGAAAATAGGCAAGCAAAAGCTATATAACTTTATCGCAAAATTTTTGATTGAAAAAATACATTTCCCGAAAGCAATAAAAACAATCAATTTGGTTCTTGATAAATGTAAGAATAGTAAAGAAATAAAAGACTTTAATTTATATTTAGAAACACAATTAAAATCGTTCTTACCAAACTTGGATGTTATTTTAGATATAAATCATAAATCATCGCACGAAATACCAGAATTACAAGCAGTAGATTTATTCTGTTGGGGAATTGCCAGAAAAAAAAGCCACAATGATACGCAATGGTATGATGTATTTAAGGAAAAAATTAAATTCGAAACAATATATTTAAAATAAAAAAAGCGGACCCCTTAGCATGTACCATCCCGAAGCTCATATCCCACCAGATGGAAGGAAGCGCAACAGGCACACTAAAGGACTTACCCGCTTATTTTTATTTTACCACAAAATTGTCAACTATATTTATTAAATAAAAAATTAAGTTGAATTTTAGTTAAATTTCTCGAAAAGCCTGCAAACAGTAGCAGGGTGCACGTTGAAAATCCTAGCGGCTTCAGATGCAGATTTTCTACCTGATTTTACCATGCTGATGATTTCTTTGCGTTGCTTTTCGGTAAGCTTTGGTTTGCGTCCGCCGACGCGTCCTTGAGAGCGGGCTGTGGCAATTCCGGCTTACCCCGAACTTGTCGCAAGTTTTTGGCGCGTCGCACCATTTTGATGACCTCTTCTCAAGTTGTGGCATGAAGCTCAATGGAACAAAAAACCTTGTTCGCTGTCAATATTAAAAACCCCTATCAATAGGATTTAAGACCATTGATAAAACTCCTATCAAAATACCAAAAACCACTTTACACCCCGTGCCGGTATTCGTGCATAAAAAGGACATAAGCTTCTATTAAGTGTAAAGTTACTCATATTTTAATTAAAATAGCCATATGCAATTCAAAACAGAAATTTTAAAAAACCGCCTTTTCCTTTAAAAAAATTGCTTATTTTTAGCTGTCTAAAAAACGAACGTTTTCATTACATCATAAACACTTGCATGAAACCACTCATTAACCGCCATAATTATGTATAAAAAAACATATAATATTCAATGTTAAATATTAAATTTAAAATACATAGTTATTGTACATTTTTCTCACAAGCCGTTATCGCTTTATGTTGATTTCTGGCTCAAAAAAATCTTATGTCCTTTTTATGCACGAATACCGGCACTGGGTGATGTTTCGGCGCCTTTTAGACTTGTGGAATGCCAGCCGCTGAAAATTCCAGGTCTGGGTGCTGAACGCCACGTAGTGGATTTAATTTATCAGCCGTAATTAAAGTCAAAAACGGTTCGTGAATAACATTATTTTGATATTAATTAACCCAAATTCAGCTGTTACAGAGATAAAAATATGGTAACTTTGCGTTAAATTCCGAAGAAACAATGCTAAAGAGTAGGGTATGTGTTTGAAAATTCAGGAGAGATTTTTTACTCAAATATAAGCCTTGCTTTTTAGCGGGAAATAGTCAAAATAAGCGCACCGCCGAAGTGTTGAACCACTCCGACGGCACTTACTCACAACCAACCTTGTACGAGGTCAGTCATGGTCAAAGGAATTCTATCAAGAAATAGAGCTTATCATAAGCAAATATGTGTGCACACCCATCAAAAAATTCAGATTTTTGTATTTCTTAAGCTTGTCCCTATGATGTTGGGAATGCTTTATCTGTGTAATTTGAGAAGGAATCTGTACATATTTGTGAAGTTTCATGGGATGCCCAGCGATCTGTTGTGATTTGAGCCCTATGGCGGGTCAAGTCACATCAGGCGCTCAAAGTCGCGGGACAGTTGAGCGAAACAGCAGCTTGATCCACTGTAGGCAACTCAAATATATTAATTTTCTCTGAAAAAACACGCGCGAATAAAATTTATTCGTATTTTTACATAAATAATGTACAATTTACCTATATTATTTTTGGGGGTTTTATTATAGTTTTGGCGGTCGCCAAACACTGAATTTAATAGTATGGCGGCCATCCATCTTAACCGAGGCAATTAAAATGTCACATGCGATAACATTTGATACCTTAGCTTTTGCTAAAAAAATTGAATCTTCTGGGTTAGAATCCAAGCACGCCGAATCTATTGCAGAAGCAATGAGGGATGTTTTCGAGGAAAATTTAAGTGCCTCAATTTTTACAAAAGAAGACGGAAGGTCACTCAAAGCTGAATTAAAAGCAGATATTTCCGATTTACGATCAGATACGTTTAAGATGAAATCGGAAATGATTATTTGGTTTGTTGGTTTGCTCTTTGCTCAAACCGCTATCATAGTCTCAATTGTTAAGTTTATTCATTAAGGCGAAGTGATACAGTTTGTCAAAACTTGAGAGAAGGGGAGAGGAGCCTTTAAATCTTAGAATAATCCTATTAAAGAATCTATTGTCTTTTGAATATTGCATCTCAATAAATCCTGTATTAACATAAATCAATCTTTAATTTACCAAAATTGCATAAGGATATGTTTCAATGGGCTTAAATGACTCTCTTGAAGACAATTACATAGACGACCTAATCACACACAAAGCTTTTTCTTCTATTTATCTAAAAAACGGAATTAGACTCAAAGGGCATTTAATACACCACGATAAAACTTGTATTTATTTAAAGGAAGGGCAAATGCAAATGATATATAAACATCGAATAAGCACTATTACGCCAGAGATGTCATTTAGAAAATTTCAATAAAAATATTATGGCTTATTTCTGGTTAGAGATTTTACCAGAATAAAAATAATGATTTTCTAAGTTTTTGATGTTTTTAGTTTGCGATTTACAGACGATCTCGGCAATGTATAAAAATTAAAACATACAAGAGCAAGTCAATAATTTCTTCGAGTGCTTATAGCTATTTTTTAAGCAACTCACTTAATATGATTCGTGAAATCAAGATCCTTTATACAAGGAGTTTTAAAATTTATGTTTGAATTATTTTCTACTCGATCGCTAACGCGGGAAAAATTAAAAAATAATAGATACAAGTTGTACGGGCAAAGACATTTTATTCATTTTAAAGCTTCAGAAATAACAAATATAAGTCCTGACGGTCTTAGAGAGAGTTTCATTGAACAATTTTCTTATCAGTCTGAAAATGCATTAGTCGTAAAAATACGACAGGCAGTTGACAATCCAATTGACGAAAAAAATCTTTTAATTGAAATCAAAAAAGAATGGCTGCAAATGACAATGGACGAAAAGGAAGCTTTCATTAAATTAAAAGGAAATATGCTGTTATACATCTGTGTACAACAAGAATGGTGGACTATTTACAGTTATTTAAAAAATGAGGGTTTTGAGGATACACCAGATAACAAAGGATTATACCCCGCACACCATGCAGTTTTAGCGAACAAAACAGAATTTTTTGAGAAAATGCTTAAAAAAACACCTTCCTTAACAACAATAACCATAACTTTAAATGAAGCCAGGTTTCAATGTAATGAGCTTTGTTTTGCAATCGCAACAAATAATACTTCAATGGTTAAAATAATTTTTAGTACCCTTAAAAAGGAAAATATCAGCTGTATTATTAATGAGTGGGGTACTTTGATACATATAGCGATAGCAGCGCCTATAGAAAAAGAGAAAATACTGGAAAATTTAAGACTAATAGAATTCCTGCTTGATCAGGAATATTGTGACATAAAAGGATTGGAACATCTTTTCAGCGTAAAAGACAGAAATGGAAGAACTATTTTTGCAGCTGCTGCTGAACAAGGAAAATTGTCAATAGTAGATTACTTATATGGTTTAGTATCCAGTAATGTAAATATTGCCAAGGGCACAGAAAAATTACAAGATGCTTTCTGGCGTGCAGCAATAAATAAACAAGCTGAAGTTGTTAAATATTTTATGTCGCGTGAACTTGTGCCCGATTATGCCCATCCCTTGTATCGAGTTTGGAATAAACAAGAAAACAAATCTACTCTGATAGAGAATATTATTGAACACCATACCACACAATATTACCTTCATGGAAAAATGCCGCCCGATGCCAAAATAGTATCTTATGAAAATATTGTTTTTCAGGGCGGCGGGATGAAGGGCGCAATATACCCCTATGCGTATGAGGCATTTATTTCTTGTTGTGAAACACGCGCGCAAGAATATAAAGATGAAAACGGAGATGAAATAAAAGCAAATACACTAAAAGCCGCTCACCTCAAACGGGTATTTGGCACTTCAGCAGGATCAAGTTTTGCATTAGGCGTTGCATTAAATTTCGATGTTAAAACTTTAAAAGATGAAATGAACAAAGATTTCAGTGAATTATTATCAGATAATACATTAATAAGCATAGCCAATAGCGATAATGCTCTTTTAGAAAAGGCAAAATTAACATTGAGCCATTTTAATAAAGATGCCTCAAAAGCGCTGGAAACATTAAAATCACTATATGATCAATATCAAAATTCAAATAACCTTATTGATAAAGGAAAACTCATTTTTAACGCAGCAAGTAATTATAATGAAATTAAGACGGGATTAACAAAGTTGACTCAACAAATCAAAGAAATCAATACCTCATTTGAGGGTTATGACAGCGGTGAAAAAATATATATCTGGCTGCAGGAATTATTAGAAAATAATGGATTTTCAAAAGATATCACGTTTGGTGAATTAAGCAAACTAGTCAAAAAAAATAAAGCGAAACATTTATATGTCGCTGTTACCAATCTTCGCACAGGTAGAACAATGGTATTAAACTCTGAGGATTCGCATTATTCAGATTATTGCATTTTAGATGCGGTTAGAGCATCGATGTCAATTCCATTTGTTTTCAAACCCCATAGACTTCGCATAAAAGCGCCTGATGGTAGTTTTGCAGAATTACCAGATGACTATGTAGACGGCGGCGTGTTGTATAATTATGGAATAGATTATTTTGACAGAAAACTTTATACTGATAATTCATCGCCTGGCGACAATATGTTTCCTGAGTTTAACCCAAATGTCATTGGCTTCCGGTTTAAACCCCATTTTCATGAATTACAAAAAGAAGCCGATCTCAAAGATTATATTATTCATTTTTTGACAATATATGGTCATGCTGAAAATCTGATTAATCTATTTAAAAATACAGAGTATCATCGCAGCATTGAATTAGACACCTGGAGTGTTGAAACACTGACATTTCGTAAATTAAGCGATGAAGAAATAAAAATGCTTGAGAGAAATGCAACTGAAACAGTTGGAAGACATTTCAAATACTATGAAAAAAATTCAAAAAATGATGATGTTCCCCCATCAAAATTACCATCTCAAAATTCTAAAACTCCTGAGCCTGAACCCGAATCTGAAAATACGAAACGCAACTGGATGTTATATGGCATAGTTTTTTTTGCAGTAGCTTCAGCTGCTGAAATATATAGACGCAATCGTAATAAGAACGACTTTGAAAGCTTTACAAAACCTGATAATTATATTGAATTATCTACTTATCCGCTTTTGATCAAAAATTTTGAAAATCTTAAACCAGATGAAAATGGCAAAAAAGTCATAGCCATTACGGGCATGAGTGGTATTGGAAAATCAGAGTTGGCAAGATATGTTGCGCAAAATCTTAGTAATCAAAAAAAATTTTCGGGTGGCACGCCTATTATTTATGAATTGCACGTGGAAAATAAAGAAAATATTTTAGAGGAACTTAAAAAATTCTGTTCTTTTTTAAAAATAGATACTGATAGTTTGTCGAAAAAGTGTGAAGAAAATAGAGATTTATTTCCCCAATTACTCATTCAGGAAATAAATCATAAGATAGCAGAACATCCTGATAGTTTATTGATTTTTGACAATGCGAAAGACTACAACGCAATCAAAAAATATGTTTCTGCTTTAAAAGGAAACAGCTTAAAAATATTGATTACATCTAAAAAGAGTAATTTTTTTATTGGTGATTCATTATCACAAAAAGAATTTAATTTGAATAAAATTAGATTAACACAAGATGACTCTGAAAAAATATTACTCTTGAGGACTTCTCTGGCTATTGATGACCATGCAAAAAAATTAATAGCTGAATTAGATAGTTTGCCTTTAGCTTTGTCTTTAGCAGGATATTACATTAAAGAAAAAGGAATTAATTATGAAGATTACTACAGAAAACTTACCAAATATCAAGATGCGCTAGAATACGAACTGGGAGATATAGCAGAGAAATTAGACAATTATAACAAAACGCAAACCGCTGCTGTTCGCATGAATATTGATGAAGTAATTGGTCAAGAAGATCAAAAAGAGTTGTTGTATTTCTGCAGTTTTCTGAATCCGGATAATATTAGTTTTGATATATTACGACGTTCTTTAAAAGAAAAACATAACGCAACGGATGAAAAAGTTGAAATAATTTTTAAGACTGCATTAACTCAATTTGAAAAATACTCCTTAATAACAGTGGATGAAAAAAATGAATGTATCCATTTACATAGAACAGTTCAATATGTCTCTAAAAAGGCAATAGGAGATCAAGAAGAACTTCAAGATATTATTTCAAGTGTTTTAAGTAATATTTTATCTGATTTGAAAAAAAATATTGGATTTAATGCAGAAGAATATCCAAAAACAATCAATATTATGAATCATATAGAATATTTTTTAGGAAATTTTGAAAATTTTGATGAAATTAAAGTTTCAATGTTATTTGAAATTGGCAATGCCTATGGCGCTTTAGGCGATGCGCAAAAGAGTAAAGAACTCCTCGAGCGCGCTTTAATCATTGATGAAAAGCATTACGGCAAAGACCATCCTAGTACCGTTTCAATTTAATTTTGACCGATTAAATTGTCATAAGAGCGATTTAATTTTTCTCTTGCCTTATCGACATTAAACATCCAATTAATAGAAGCCT
>Ga0206909_1200_pt1 | contig 10037 bp, 10 predicted proteins | sample Alteio_BWOrgHeat_76_FD_152943 | JGI IMG/M metagenome (GOLD analysis project Ga0206909, IMG submission 152943) | Enriched cells from forest soil in Barre Woods Harvard Forest LTER site, Petersham, Massachusetts, United States -... | ecosystem: Environmental > Terrestrial > Soil > Temperate forest >...
CCGCCAGCACCTTCGTCGGTCCGACGACCTGCGCCTGCAGCGCGTAATCGCCGGGCCGTTCCGCGAGAACGTCGACCTCGAAGCGAACCCGGCCGCCCGGCGCCAATCGCGGGTGACGGAATTCGAGGGCTGGGTCGCCGGAGTTCGCCAAGCCCGGCGGCAGCGGAATAACGACGCGCAAATCGGTCGCCGCTCCGTTGCCGGTGTTTTGCACTTCGACGGCGAGCGGAACCATCTCGCCGACATTCACAACCGCGGGCGTAGAAAGTGCGATCGTCACGAGCGGCCGCAGGATTCGCGAACGGTTATGCAAACACTGATAAACCTGGAATATCGCGGTGGCGTCTTCGGGAAGTTCGTCGGCGCGATTGGGTTGAATCGTGACTTGAAAGCGGTGCTTCGCACCCGGTTCGAGCGTGCCCAATTCCCAAGCGAGACGACGGCCATTCACTTGCGGCGGTGGATCGGCCGACAAGAATCTCGGTCCGACCGGCAATTCATGTTCGACGCGAACGTGATACATCGCCTCCGTACTGGTATTGCGAACCACCATGCCGTACACGACCGGCCGGCCGCGTTGAACCATCGCCGTCGGTTCACGTGAATTGACGGCGGGTGCGGCCGGAGTGGTCGGCCCTGGCTTTTGCGGTCGTGATTCGGCAATTGGCGGCGATGGCTCGGACGGCGCATTCCCAATTTCGGCCAAACGATCGCTCGAATCATCCGGTGACGGTTCGACGGGCGCGGGCCGAGCTTTCAGAATCTCGCGAACCGCGGCGGACTTGTTCTTTCCCAGGCGTTCGAGTTCGGGAAATGTGTCGTTGACCACGACGATTCCCGGCGGCGGTTCGATGAGTGGCGGTGCATCGCTTGGGATTACGGGCACGGTCGCGACCAAGTCGGGCGGAAGCGAGTCGGCGGAGTCGGCGGGCTGATCTGAGACCGCCGGCGCCGTGTCGGTTGGCTCTTTTGGGGCTGGGGGTGTGGCAACTGGCGGCTCGACCGGAGCGATGGGGGTATTCGGCAAACGAAACGCCATCGCCATGCTCGGCTGATCGATCATCTCCAACCGCGGCAGTTCAGCCCACATCGGAAAATCGCCCGGCGGCGACAAATCCACCCAGTCGGCCCGCGCCTTTTCCTTAGCCGCGATCGCGGAATTCTGGCCGCCCGACGGATGCGGATCGACCGAAATCTGATTGTCCGAGAATTCGCTCGGGAAATCGATGCCCGCCAGCCAGGCGGAGAGATTCGCTTCGGACCGCTCCGTTTCGTCGCCAGGTTCGCGCGGCGGGTTCGGTTGTTTGGTGTCGTTCTCGCTCATCCGTCAATCACTCGACATGATCGAATTGGGCTCGGCTTTCGGCCGACGACAGCGTCATCCAGTTCGTGTTACTGCTAAGCTAGCTAAATTTTGCCGCCTACGCGTGCTTCGCATGCTATTTCGCCGGCCGGTCGCGCCGTCAAGCGACATACGATCGCTATCTAGCGCGCGACCGTTAAGATCGGCCAACCGCTAACGTCGAGCAACGAGCCTTCAATGTGTGTTGGCCTCTTTCCGCTACCACCTCCACCTGTTACTTTGTCACCGGCGGACACCAATCGGTTCGGAGCATCGTCATGATTCCGTTGCGTTCGTTCATCATTGCGTTGGCGACAATCTGGCTGGCTGCGAAGCCTGCTTCGGCCGAAGAAACGTACGTATTGACGCCGCCAAAATCGGCGGATGTTGGCGAACACGTCCGCATCAGCAACGAGTTAAGTGACGACACCGATTTCTCACTGCTGGATGCGGATGGCAAAGTGGTTCAATCAAAATCCGAAAAAACGATCCGCACTTCCGTCTACGTCCAGACGGTGTTGGCAAAGGAAAAGAACAAGAATCCAAGCAAATTATCGGTGACGTTCGAGAAGGCATCAATGACCAAGGACGGAAGCGACGCCGAGGTCGGCCTGGCCGGCAAGACGATCATCATCGAACGGCAAGGAAAATCAAACACCTTCCGCTACGAGGATGGAACCGAGCCCGCGCAAGGCCCGCTCGAATTCCTCAATAAGCAATTCAAGGCCGGCGGTGAATCCGATGCATCATGGGACATCGCGTTTTTTCCAAAGGCACCCGTGAAGATCGAAGAAACTTGGTCCGCTGACTTGGAGGAAGCCGCTCGTCAGTTGGCCGACCGCGAAACTCCTGTGCATTTCGATCTGTCGAAAAGCAAAGGTACTTGCCGTTTGCTAAAAGTCTACAAGAAGGAAGGACGTACGTTCGCGGTTATCTCAGTCGACGCCGAACTTGCTTTGCAAGACGTCGGCGCGGCACCAAATGTCATCAAATTCTCCCCTGGCTCGGTTTTTACCTTCAAAGGAACAATCGAGAAATGCACCAGCGGAGGTCCCGACCTCTGCACGAATTCGCTGCGAATGGCCATGTATGCGACCGCAAAACAGGCCGTGCCCGGCGACAAAGAATTGACCCTCAAAATGAAGGCAAATGGGACAGAGACCGAATCGCACGAGACCATTCCAGCGAAATAAATCACCGAACCAACTCGTCTTCGCCCAGAGTGCGAATTCATTTCGGGTGGCATGTCCATGGCTTTGCATGGACATGGGCGCGACAGAGTCGCAAGCGAAGAACGATGCAATTCGCGACTGGATAATGCGATACTCGTGTCCATGCAAAGCCATGGACATGCCACCCAAAACGCCTGCGCTCTCGCTATGGCTCATCGCTCTTCCCCGCCCCAGGCTTGAGCGTATCCAGCGCCTTCTGTAACTTCTCGCGGCCCGCGATCGCTTCCGCGTCCTTCGTATCGCGCTCGACCAATTTCTCGGCGAACGGCGCATCGCTCAAATCGAACAATTCGCCATCGCCAGTCAGCTTCCAGCGCGTCGAGCGCACGTACCACTTCGCCCCAAGCTGCACGTAAACCCATTCGCGCGGCTTGCCGGCCTCGCCGCGCAGTTGCGGCGCGTAGCTATTGCCGTCGATCGGCAATTCCGTCGGCAGCTTCGCGCCAGCCAACTCCGCGAACGTCGCGTACATGTCGGAGAAATCGACGAGGTCTTTCAGCACTTTGCCTTCCGGCGCGACGCCCGGCCAGTTGGCGATCAGTGGGACGCGCGAGCCGCCTTCGCGCATTTGACCCTTGTGTCCGCTGATCATCCGCATGCCGATCGGCGTGGGAAACGGCGCCGCCGTGCCGTTGTCACCCGAAAAGACAATCAACGTCCGCTCGCGCAGCTTGAGCCGCTCCAGTTCCTTGACAAGCAGGCCGAGTTGCTTGTCCACGTAGGCGAGGTTGTCGCCGTAAAGTTCTTCTGCTCGGTGACGCCCGGCTTCGTGTCTGGCGTTCGCTCCATCGGCAAATGCACCAGATGCGGCGCGTAGTAAAGGAAGAACGGTTTGTCCTTGTTCCGGTCGATGAAGTCCATTGCGAATTGATGCACGATGTCCGGACAGTAAACCTGCTCGCCGGTCCGCACGACCTTGCCGTTCTTGATGTACTGCCGCCGCCAATACCAGCCCGCCGCCGTGTTGTCGGTGCAATACTCATCGAAGCCCCAATCCTTGGGCGTCTCGCCGATCTGCCGCCATTTCCCCGACTGGCAGGTCGCGTAGCCATTCTCCTTGAGCAACCGTGCGATCGGATGCTCATCCTTGGATTTCGCCCCCGGCCCTTTCTCCCGCCACGACATATTCGTCAGCCCACCCGTCCGAAACGCATACCGCCCCGTCATGAGCAAGCACCGCGACGGCCCACAAAGCGGCGACGCATAACAATTCTCAAACCGAACCCCACCCTTCGCCAACGCATCCACATTCGGCGTCCGATCCTTGTACGCATCGGACCCATAGCACCCGACGCCATCAAGACCGAGGTCATCGACAAGAAAAAAGACGATGTTGGGCTTTTCGACCGGTGACTTCGGCTCGGCGGCGTTCAAAAAGATTGGCAATACGGATACTAGGACAGCCGACAACGCTAGCCGACAAAGGTTTGAAATCATGATTGATTTCTCCTCGTACCATTCCTTGGGCTTCATGTCGGTTGCGAATTTCGGGTTTGCCGAATTATTGGTTGCCCGTTCACGGGCAATGTTTTCTCGACTCGCAATGACGAGGCCGAACCGTGGAGTCGTAACGACGGTGCGATCTTATGCACATCGTGCCATTCGATATGGTAGTCGCGAATCGGTTGAACAAGGGGCGATTTTGTTACACGCCAGGCCTTCCCTTTGATAGGGGCTACTATATCGAGGGTATTCCAATCTTCCTTGTTGGGACCAAGGACATCCACAACGGCACGAATTCGCCCTCCAAAAAAGGAAGAGTACATTTTCCAAGTATTGTTTAAGTAAACCATTCGGAAGGTATGACTTCCCGCGATGGCGCCAAGGTCGTAGAGATCCGTTGAATGTACGAAGCCGTTTTTTTCGAAGACTGACTGATCGATCTGAAAACAACCCATTATCAATCGAATTGCGATCGGAAACGATCGGACGTTGACCGTCGTTTTCTCGCAATAAGCAGCCAGAATGTTGATCCCAATTTTCATCAGCGCGCGCGTCGCCGCGCCCAATTCAAAGTACGAGAACATGGCGGAAATCGGTGATCCCAATTTCTGAGCCCAGCGATCAAATTTCGGTGGATTATCGAGTCGTGACAGAACTTGAAATGCTCGGCGCACGTCGTTGGCCGAACGGTAATGGAGAATAAACGACTGTGATCGAATATTCTCCGCGATTTCGAAAATCGAATGGTTTGTGAATAGCCGAGGAGAGAGTCGATAACCCCTCTGTTCGATGTTCGATTGCACGGATTCAAAGTGCAACACTCTCTTTTCGCCGGCGGCGTGCCTTTTAAAGGCGTTATTTGCAGCTTTCGCAAGCACCTTCAAATAGTCTTCGCGACCAAACCTTTCGATCTCCTCGCCGTCGCCTCGAAATTGTGGTCCGCCTGGCTCAAAAATGATTTGTGGATAAGCCACGAGGCTAAGCGGATCACCGTCTTTCCAGACTGGTTTGGCCTCGATAAGAAGATTGTCCGCAGTGTGGTCAACGTCCCAAGCTTGGTAGATATTTGCTCCGAGTTCTTGCGAAGCCACGACGGACAGAAACGAGCGGCCACAGAGCTCCTTGTCAATCTGCGAAAGAACTCCGTTGTTGCAGGTGTGGCACACGAGCAACCCGGAAATCTCTTTGATGGTCAATGCGCCCCCGATCGCTTGGGGTAAGATGTGCTCGCCCTTGCGCACGCGCATCGCAGGTCCACCGCAATAGATACAGCAGCGGCTTCGCTCGCCATCCTTTGCTGTCATTGATTTTGACTCATCCTTCGTTCCGATCCGCAACGACTCGCCATGCCTCAAAGAATCACACCAATACCTTCTTCGGAGCGTTGCATCGGTATCTCAGGCAGGCGGTGTTTCAGCCATACAAAACCGCTTGCGCCGTGATGTTAATCGGTATCATTCCCAAGTCATTGAAATCGGCCTGCAATTCTGGAAATGAATTGTATGCGCATGCCAAAACGGCAGCGCCGCGCGTTGCCAACAGAGCTTCTCGCCATTCTCCTGTCACGACGCCGACGACTCGGATGTCATTTGGAGTCCATTGGTCAAACGGATGGCCGTCCTGGTAAGTCTGCAAGAGTGGTGACCCACTGGCAGCACCAAGGCTATCTGGCAGAGCAATAGGATTCCCGTCTCGATCGGTGATTCCCTTGTCGTCCATTCTGTCGATCAATACGTGCAGATAGGGATGGACTCCACTAAATGTCGCTGTAGAGCCTGTATACAGTTTGGTGCAAATCATGCAGCCACACAATAAGTTGCTGTTTGGATCCCCAATTCCCAGGGCCGCTGGAAACCCGCCGACGCAAAAAGCGCCGGGCAGAATTGTACCAATGTCAATCATGCTGAAGGGGAGGTATTTCCTATTCGGCAGTTTTTCGGTGGTGCGATCGTCCAGCAAAGTCACCGATACGTCAAACGATCCTTTCCAAGACATCGTTCGACCTAGAAGCTGGACAGGTCTAATCTGTTCGTATTCATTTCCAGCGTCCAAAAGATGCGGAATCCAATCGCCTTCAACCAGGTTGTCAAAGACATGTGCAGCTGTGACCAACAGCTCGTGTTCGCCGACCTGGAACAGCGTTCCAGTTCCTTGTTGAAAAACCGCATTGTCCCTTGTCACCAAGATCGGCGTCACCGAACTCAATGCAATTCTTATCGCCGCGTCGGTCATTTCCCATTTCAGTGAATCATGTCGATCTTGTTTCATCGCTGACTCCGGATGCGGCCCCTGCACAATCGGACAACTTGAAAACGGCATAGGTTCGCTGTTGAACAGTATTGTACCCGCCACGAGTGTGCAGTCTTGTTCGAATGGAGTTTCGAATAGGCCCACCTACATCTGGAAGACCATTCCCAACCGTCGCGTTTTCGACGTCGAGAAGGCAAAGGATTTTATCGAGCAAAAAACTGCATGCGATGCGGATTGGCGGTACAATTCGGTCAAAGGAGCCTCGGCCATGAACGAACAGACGCTACTCGAACGCATTACCGTCAACCCTCAGATTTTCGGCGGCAAGCCGATCATCCGCGGCCGGCGACTGGCAGTAGAGCATGTCCTGGGAATGCTGGCGTCGGGCGATTCGCAGGACGCGATTCTCGAAAGCTTCACCTGGCTTGAAGCAGACGACATTCGAGCTTGTCTGATATATGCGCGACGACACGTCGACCATGAGCACATCGAGCTGCTTCCGCTTGGAGATTAGGACGACCCAAGGGCTGGCCAATGTTATTTACTGAGCGAGGGTTACTTTTTGACGTGCATCAAGCCCTGACCAATTCTTCATCCAATTCGATGTCCAAATCCTTGGTCTTTTCGCTCAGCTCCAGGTATCTCTTTCGTTGGACAGGCTTCTCGGCGAGAAATGCGAGCAAGTGGAAGAACATGTCGAGCCGGACCTTGCCGTGCTTGATCGAGATGCCAAAGTCACCCAACCGCTTGAGCTTTTTCCGTACGCCCTTGATCTGACAACCGACGAGTTCATCGGACTTCACCGACAGGAAAAGAGTCAAAAGCTCGTCCACGCGCTTGCCGTACGACTCGGTGTTGTCGAAATAGAAGGTGAGCGAATCCTCCTCCGGGCCGTAATAAGGACGCGGCCGGAACCCCTTGGGCTTGGCTCGTTCAAGATATTTCATTAGCTCTTCGGCCATTTCTGACTCTCGAATCGTTCCCGCCAATCGAGCGGGTATCCTTCCATTTTCGGATCAGCCTCTTCCCAGCGCCACTGAAAGACGTGGCCGGACTCCGTCACAAACACCAGGAAAATCTTGCCTTTGAGCGGAGCCTTTCGTTTCCCTTCGTTGGTATAGCTGCCCGAGGGGATGCCCGCGTAGCAAAGCCCGTCCTCTTGTTCCTCGCGCAGGCCCGTGAAGATCACCGTCGGCAGTTCGAGCACTTCCTTCACCAACCGTAGCTCATGGAACTTGTGCTGCGGGCCATAGCGCTGGATGTGCTCGACAAGACTGCTGGGAATCCGAAATTCCTGCCGCCCATGTCCAGAGGGAGAAGCGCCTTGCAACGTCCAATACTTGGGCGCTCCAGCCACGATCGGGCTCCCATTTCAATTCTACGCAGCCTGCGCCGCAGCGAATGTTCTTGATTAAGGTCGTAGCGTACCTGCGAACGGCAATTCCGTCAAGAATGAGCACCGAGCAATTGCCCTGGCACGACAGTCATTGTTGGAATGCCAGGCGCATAAACGAATTCCATTCGGGAACTGCTGGATCCGAATCATCGTTCCTTGGATTGGTTGAATAGTCGTCGCAAGAACAAGCGGCGTGATGTAGACTCGGAACGTTACCGATGAACTCGGTGGTGCCGATTCGACCCACCAACCGTGCCACTGTTGATCGCCAAAAGTATTGAAATCCCCGACGTGACCACCATGCCGCCGCCCGACTCCGACATCGATTGCAAATCCTGCGACGGCGGCGTTGTGATTCGCATACCGCCGGTCGGCTTGTGGCGCGCGGGCGGAGTTGGGGCGTTTGGCGTCGGCAATTTTGTCGGCATTGCGATTTCGCTCGGGGCGTTTGCCGCACTATTCACGATCGCCGCGATCATCGGCTCGCTGGGTGTGCTGTGGGAAGGGGCGGAATTGCCGACGGTCCGCGATTGGAGCGGCGTGCTTGGGTTGGGGTTGTGCTGGGCTGCGCCGGCGGCGATTTTGCTACTGGCGTGGCACAAAGGACGAACGACGGTTGAGTTGACGGCTCGCGACGGCAAGCTCTCGATCGATTTCGACGATCCCCTGCTCCGGCGACGCGTGATCATCGATCGCGCGGAACTCTACGAAATCACCAAATTCGCCACCGAGCCTCCCGGCAGTTCCGACGGCCCGTCCCCCAACTACTCCGTCCTGCGAATCACGACCCGACGCCAAAAGCCCCAGCCCACCATCGGCATCGCCCGTCCGCGAATGCGCGATTACGAATTCCTGGCCGGCCGAACCGAACAGGAAATCGCTTGGGTCGCCGACCAGCTTACAGCCGCGCTCGGCCTCGTGCCTCCCAAACCAATGACCTTCTGGCAATGGCTCAGGCGCGACAGCACATAAGGTGGCCCCAAAGTGGACCTCGCCAAGGTGGACCCTCGCTCCGCGAGGGATTCTGGTCGAAATTCAGCCCGTTGACTTTGTGGTCAGTCCGTCGCCAAGGTAGCCACTCGCCAAGGTGGACCCTCGCTCCGCGAGGGATTTGATTTAAGAACTCCGGCGGCGCCAGGGGCCACCTTAAATTCTGATTTGCTTTTGATTTGGAATTGGGCGATGCAAACGGGTAATTTACGGTCAGAATCCCTCGCGGAGCGAGGGTCCACCTTGGCGAGGGTCCACCTTGGAAGTCTCGCGAGTGCGAATCATGACTGAAGACCTTTTTGCGCTTTTTGATCCCACTGAGGATGTTGAGGTCAGCCGACGGAATCTTCCCCATTGGCAACAGGCGGGCAAGACATATTTCATCACGTTTCGTACGGCAGATTCGATCCCCGTGCAAGTCATGGCGGAATGGCGCGAAGATCGAAACGCCTGGCTGCGAGCACACAAGATTGATCCATCAAACCGAAACTGGCGTGCATCCTTGGGCGGCCTTTCCATCGACATCCAACGCGAGTTTCACCGGCTTTTTTCCGAGCGGTTCGAGAAGCTCTTGGACGATTGCCACGGGAAGTGTGTATTGCGTCAACCAAATCTGGCGAAAATCGTGGCGGACAGTCTGTTGCATTTTGATGGCGTTCGCTACGAGATGAGCGACTTTGTCGTGATGCCGAACCATGTCCATTTGCTCGTACAGTTCACGGCAGTTGAGATGAATGTTCAATGCGAGTCGTGGAAGCATTTCACCGCGGTTCAGATCAATCGTTCGCTGGGCCAGTCGGGCGTTTTCTGGCAAGCTGAGCAATTCGATACGCTCGTTCGAAATGACAAACACTTCAACGCGATTCGGCAATACATCGCCGAGAATCCCACCAAAGCGAATTTGCGCCAAGGGGAGTTTATTCTCTATGGGCGGGAAGATGCACGATAACCAAGGTGTCCCCAAGGTGGACCCTCGCTCCGCGAGGGATTCTCTTCGTTTATTACAGAAGAAAATCCCTCGCGGAGCGAGGGTCCACCTTGGGGACACCTTGGCGAGAGGAGACATTTAGGGTTTGACGGCGGAGCCGCTGCTCGGCATGGGCAACCTGCCGAAGGTGTAGATGTCCGTGGTCGAGCCGACTTCGTTCTTCATGTCCTTCGGGCGCTTCCCGGTGTATTCGCTGGCTAGTCGCAAGGATTCGCCGTTGAATTCGTAGAGATACTCGACGGTCGTTTGCTTGCCCGCATTGTCTTTGTAAGTCACGATCAGCGCTTTTTCCGCCGTAAGCACTTTGACTTTGCCCGTCGTGCCGGTCTGGCCGTCGTCTTTGATCGTGAGCTTGTCGCCTTCGAAGACAAAGAACCGGTTTCGGTTGGCGAAATA
>Ga0206909_1201_pt1 | contig 9955 bp, 14 predicted proteins | sample Alteio_BWOrgHeat_76_FD_152943 | JGI IMG/M metagenome (GOLD analysis project Ga0206909, IMG submission 152943) | Enriched cells from forest soil in Barre Woods Harvard Forest LTER site, Petersham, Massachusetts, United States -... | ecosystem: Environmental > Terrestrial > Soil > Temperate forest > O...
CAATGGATGTCAGCCATTATTCCAAGCCGCTATTTCTCACAGATGCAGCGATTAATATTAGACCCGCGGTTTTTGGAATAAGCGGGAATATGCGAGAGCTTGAACTCAGTCGATCATCTAAAGCAAAGTTTGCTATAGAGCTATTTTGTTATTGCGCAGCGCTTGAATTTGGAGCTTTATATACAGCACTCGAAGGTTGTGATGCTATGATATTTACAGCAGGCATTGGAGAAAATTCCAATTTAGTGAGAAAGAAAATATGTGATCATCTAAAATGTTTTGGAATACGATTGGATGACAATGCTAATATTAATCACTCAGATATTATAAGCCATAAAAAAAGCAATATATTGGTTAGCGTTATTCCGACTAATGAAGAATATATGATTGCCAAACATACCAAACAGTTTATTTAATTAAAGATTAAGCGCGCAAGCCAATTTAATTAGCGTTATGCTATACCCTATGGTATAATATTACAATGAAAGCAAAGTTATTTCTTCATACCAAAAAGGAAGACAGAGCAGGTAATATTACTGAGATTGTGTTGTGGAAATTACCTGGAACCACTCCTGATAGACCACATGGGATTAAATATCGTTGCTACCATGGGGATGCAAAAGGTCGCTGTATTGTTCGATACGACAATGAATCTGGCAAGGGCGATCACAAGCATGTAGGAGACAAAGAAATAACTTACAAATTTAAAACAGCTGAAAGATTAATCCGCGATTTCATGGATGACATTTATGATTTAACACAGAATGAAGGAGATGACAATGAGTAAGAGGCAAATTATAGCAACAGTTGGATGCCTTGAAGATATGGCCAAAGAGTTTGTTGACGTTTGGCATCAAATTGAATCTGGGAAAACACCGAAAGGCACTCCAATTGAAAAAATTTATTTTGAAGATGATCGTCTGTTATTTAGAACATTAACACACAAACGCTGCGAACTATTAAAGCATATTCATGAAAAAGGTAAAACAAGCATTCGCACGCTGGCAAAAGAGTTAGAGCGTGATTATAGTAATGTTTTTCAAGATGTGAAGGCGTTGAATCATGTTGGTTTAATACTCAAAGATGAGAAATCCGGTAAATATTATGTGCCCTGGAAAGCGATTACAACAGAAATTCCTTTATGCGAAGAAGTGCTAAAACATAAGCATTATTACCAACAGCACAGATCAATTGAGCATTCAGCGCACCTATAACCTGGCGCTACAAATTCTCCGCTGCAAAATCTGCAAGGCGGGAGCGTTCGCCGCGAGAGAGTGTGATGTGAGCGCTGTGTTTCCAGTTTTTGAATCTATCAATAGCATAAGTAAAACCAGAGGTATTTTCTGTAAGATAAGGTGTGTCTATTTGTTTTAAATCACCTAAACAGACAATTTTCGTGCCAGGTCCTGCGCGGGTTAATAACGTTTTCATCTGTTTAGAGGTTAAATTTTGCGCTTCATCGATAATTAAATATTTGTTTAAAAAAGTCCTTCCGCGCATGAAATTAAGCGAGCAGATTTTAATGCGATGTGTTAATAAATCTTGCGTAGCGCCTTGTTCCCAGGGCGTTTTTGAGTCTGCACTATGTAAGACGTCGAGATTATCCATCAATGCACCCATCCATGGCGTCATTTTTTCTTCTTCTGTACCGGGAAGAAATCCGATATCTTCACCTAGAGGGACGGTGACGCGCGTCATCAAAATTTCTCGAAAACGGGCATGATCCAGAGTTTGTGCAAGCCCTGATGCCAGTGTCAATAACGTTTTTCCTGTGCCTGCCATGCCTTGTAGCGTCACAAAATCAATATCCGGATCCATTAAGATATTCAATGCAAAATTCTGTTCACGGTTTCTGGCCATAATGCCCCAGACATTATGTTTATAATGCTGAAAATCCCGGGCATATTCTATTACGGCATATTTTTCTTTGACTTCTCTGACTAATGCCATAAAAGGCTGATCGCCTTCCAGGTAAAGACAATCATTAGGGCACCAGGTTGAAATATCAGAGCCTGTTATTTTATAAAAAGTTTTGCCTTCTTCTTTCCAGGATTCGAGATTTTTGCTGTGCGTTTCCCAAAAATTGCCGGGCAGTGCATGTATACCTGTCCGGAGAAAAGCAATATCCTCTAACACTCTATCACTGTAATAATCTTCTGCATGAATGCCAATGATGCTGGCTTTGACGCGCAGATTGATATCTTTCGTGACTAAGATGACGTTGGTTTTTAGCCGTTCTTGTTGAAGAGAAAGTGTGACATCCAAAATAGTATTATCTGCTTTGGTGTCTGGTAATAAATTGGTTAATTTCGTACTTATGCCGTGTGTTTGAAAAAATATGCGTCCGCCAGAGGATAGTTTAATGCCTTGGATAATTTCATTATGCGATTTATTATAAATTAATTCATCTAAGAATCGGCTGGATTGGCGAACATTTTGTGCGGTTTCAGTCAATCCTTTTTTATGACAATCCAATTCTTCCAGTACGACCATGGGTAGAAAAATATCATGTTCATGAAAACGTAAAAGACAGGAAGGATCATGCATTAAGACATTGGTATCAATAACATATAGACGCTTTATGGATGGTTTAGGTTTTGCCATTAAGATTTAAGCCTCCTCAAGGTTTTTCGGGCTCCATAATGGCATCAAAATTTATGTCATCACAAAATAGCATAAAGCGCTCCCGCCAGTCAGAGAGCGATAAATCAGCGGAGAGCTGGATTTTAACGGTAATAGCCATCATGGGTATTTGGGTATTTTTGGTTTTATACGCATCGATGAAAACTTCTGTCACCATCACGGATTGCTGATGTAAAAATCTCATCAGCTGATCAAAAGCGGCAGGATCATCTTGCGAAACTAAATATAATACATAAGGCAAAAAGGGTTTTTCAGGATTGACCATATTTGTGCGCTTCAGGAAAACCTGAAGGGGAAATTTGCGTCCCAGCGTGTTTAGCTTTGTTTCTATTTTAGCAATAGCACTCCAGTCACCTGAAAGCAGGAAGCTGGAACTATAAAGTTCACCTTGCGAGATGATGTGACAATTCATCATCTGGCAGCTGTTTTCTGCAACCAAATGAGAAACTGCCTTTAGTATCTCGGTATTATTGGGCCCCAGCATAATCACGCTGAGATATTGTCTTTCTTGCATCTGTTCAACCCTTGATCTGTCATGATAAGCTTGGCAGATACTATGCAACAATCAACAGGAGGGCACAAGTATGTTTTCAGGCAGCATCACAGCACTGGTTACGCCCATGCATCTCAATGGTGAGATAGACTACGACAGTCTGTATAAATTGGTTGAGCGGCAAATGAAGGCGGGTACGAGCGCGCTGGTCATTAATGGCACGACAGGCGAAGCGCCCACGTTGACGAAAGAAGAGCAGCAACAACTGATTCAGGCAGTGGTGGAGCAGGTTAAGGGCCGCATTCCTGTGATTATTGGTACAGGGAGTTATTCCACTTCGCAAACGATTGAGAATACGCGGGCTGCGATGCAATCAGGTGCAGACGCTTGTCTTATCATAACGCCTTATTATAACAAGCCTACACAGCAAGGTTTATTCGAACATTATAAATCTATTGCAGAAAACGTAGCTATTCCCATTATTATGTATAACGCCCCTGGGCGGACAGGGTGTGATTTATTGCCCGCCACAGTCGAAAAATTATCTCCTATAGCCAATATTGTGGCGGTCAAAGAGTGTGTGATGACAGCCTCCAGAATGGAGGAATTGCTGACACGATGTGGTGATAAGATGAATATTCTGACAGGTAACGACGAAGATGCGCTGCCGGCGATGCTGTTAGGGTTTAAGGGTGTCATTTCTGTGACGGCTAATGCAGCACCGAGAGTCATGTCTGAAATGTGTTATGCAGCTTTAGCTGGAGAAAAAGTAAAAGCCCGTGAACTGAATCAGCGCTTGTTGTTATTGCATCAAAAATTATTTGTCGAAAGCAATCCTATTCCTATCAAATGGTTGTTAAATGAGATAAATTTGATGTCTGAAGGAATTCGTTTGCCATTGACGCGACTTTCGGAAAAATATCATGAAGAAGTCAGATTGGCTTTCCGTGAAACAGGTGAGGATTTATGAAAAAATTAAATATTATATTATTGATGATGCTGTGTTTACTGACGTTAAATTTAGCAGCTTGTTCGCATCTGATTAAAAACCGCGATGACGAGTATTTGCAGTCAAGGGCTTTGCCTGCACTACAAACGCCGCAGGGTGTGAGCAGCGCAAAATTAGGTGAAGATTATCCCGTATCTGGTCAAATATATACCAGCGGCAAAGCGCCTTCACTTATTCCGCCAGGCAGTCTGGCTGCGTCGGAAGGCCAAAAGTAGTATTATCATATTGAAAATACAGGAGAGGTACCGAAGCGGTCATAACGGCACCGACTCGAAATCGGTCGGGGGTTTAATCGCCCCACGTGGGTTCGAATCCCACCCTCTCCGCCAATTTAATAAGTTTAATGTTATAGATGAGGTGTTCATATGTGTCATGAAGCAATGCGTTTCGAAGAAATTTCAACTATGCGATTAATGAACCTAAAATATTTTACAAATGGTAAAGAAAAAATAGTTCTGGGCGATGCTATTGCAGCATTAAAAAAAATAGAAGATGGTTCGATAGATTTGATATTTGCTGACCCGCCTTACAATATTGGAAAAAACTTTAATGGATGTAGAGATAAATGGGATAAAGACGAGGATTACTTAAACTGGTGTTATCAATGGTTGGATTTATGTGTTAAAAAATTAAAACCAAATGGAAGTTTTTATGTGATGACCTCTACGCAGTTCATGCCATTTTTTTGATATTTTTCTCAGAAATAAGCTTACCATTTTAGCTAGAATTATTTGGCATTATGATAGTTCGGGTGTTCAGGCAAAAAAGCATTTCGGTTCTTTGTACGAACCAATATTATATTGTGTTAAAGATAAAAATAATTATGTTTTTAATTCAAGCGATATTCTGGTAGAGGCAAAAACAGGTGCGAGGCGAAAGCTTATGGATTATCGAAAGAATCCTCCACAAGTATATAATACGACAAAAATTCCTGGTAATGTTTGGGAATTTCCGCGTGTGCGCTACCGCATGGATGAATACGAGAATCATCCTACACAAAAACCAGTAGCATTGTTAGAACGAATCATTAAAACAAGTTCACATGAGGATAGCCTTGTTCTTGATCCATTTTCAGGAACCTTTACGACTTCATTTGTAGCTAAACAATTAAATAGAAAATCAATAGGAATAGAGATACAGGAAGATTATGTAAAAATTGGGTTAAGAAGACTGAAAATTCAGGAAAAATATAACAAACAAAAACTAACAAGAGAGCCAAGGTCTTTTGAACGAAGAATAAATGAGCAGCAAAGAGAGTTTGCATTATCATTTTAGTGAGTAATCATGGAATATCTATTCAGTTTGAAAATTGAAGAAATTTTAAAAAAGCATTTCGATGATGTCGGTGTTCAGATTTTAGATAAAAGCCAGCTTTTACAGTATATTTATGTAAAAAACGAAATCAGCCAATAAGGGTGCAAAAGCGAGAGGAAGCTTTGCAAATTTATATGCGCTTTATGTGATTATAGAAGATTATTTAAAATGCGTATTTGGTAAAGAAAAAGACTATCAAAAATATGAAGGTGCGGAATTTATAAAACTTTTAAGGCGCCAAAGAGAGCTGCCTTTCGGTGCAAAACTCCAGCTACATAAATTTTTCATGGGGGTGGTTGAACAAGGATATTTAAATAATATTTTAGATGAAATTGTTTTGCAAAGTAAACTTGAATTTAATTATCAGGACGAAATTTTTTGATATTCCGCCTTGCCATTCCCACGCCGCTATTTCATTATTTTGATTATATCGCGCCAGAAAATATTAATATAAATCAATTAAAGCCGGGTGTAAGAGTGAGGGTGCCCTGGCGAAAATCAGAGGCTGTTGGGATTTTATTAAGCACCAGTCCAAGTTCAGAAGTGGATATTAAAAAATTAAAAAATATCATAAAAATACTAGATGAAATTCCACTGTTTCCTAATTCTTTATTATCTCTTATCCAATTTAGCAGTAATTATTATCATCATCCTATAGGTGAAGTGTTTGCAGCTGCGATGCCAACTTTATTGCGACAGGGAAAGCCTGCAGATTATCGCCAGCATGCGGGTTTATTTGAAACGATGCCTGAGATACCACCAGTATTAACGCCATCACAAGAAGAGGCAGTTCAGAAAATCCTGGAAGTTCCAAATAGTTTCCAGGCTTTTTTATTATTTGGCATAACCGGCAGTGGTAAAACTGAAGTCTATCTTCAGGTGATAGATAATATATTAAAACAAAATAAGCAGGCGTTAGTATTGGTGCCTGAAATTGGACTGACACCGCAGACTATATTACGATTTCAACAAAGATTTAGAGTGCCTATTGCAGTACTACATTCAGGTCTGACAGATCGAGAAAGACATAATGCCTGGCTCCAGGCACTCAACGGCGATGCACGAATTATTATTGGCACACGTTCTGCTATTTTTACACCGATGAAAAATCCAGGTGTGATCATCGTTGATGAAGAACATGATACGTCTTTCAAGCAACAGGAAGGATTGAGATATTCGGCGCGTGATTTAAGCATCGTTCGGGCACAGCTTGAACATATTCCTGTCGTCCTGGGTTCCGCTACGCCTTCTTTTGAGAGTTTACATAACGTTAAATCCAAGCGTTATCAATTATTAGAGCTACCAGAGCGTGCAGGTAACGCAGTCCATCCTGTTTTTCATTTGATTGATTTACGAAAACAACCCACATTACATGGATTATCATCTATTTTAATTAACCATATTCAAAAACATTTGGATCAAAACAGCCAGGTATTGATTTTTTTAAATCGTCGTGGATTTTCACCGACTTTAATTTGTCATCAATGTGGATGGATAGCCAATTGTAAACGCTGTGATGCGCGAATGACATTGCACCAACAGCCGTTTCACTTACAATGTCATCACTGTGGTGCCAGTCGTTCTGTAGATAAAGTATGTTTGGATTGCGGCGCACAAAATTTATTCTCCTTGGGGGCAGGTACTGAAAGGATCGAAGAAGCGCTGCAGGAACATTTCCCGAAAATCAAAATTATTCGTATCGATAGAGATACGACACGCAAAAAGGGATCGTTAGAGGATAAGCTTGGAGAGATTCATGCGGGCGAGCCTTGCATTCTTGTAGGAACACAAATGTTAGCCAAAGGCCATCATTTCTCGGAAGTAAATTTATCTGTAATATTAAATGCAGATAGTGGATTGTTCAGCACGGATTTTAGAGGTGTTGAACGAACAGCCCAGTTGATTTTACAGGTGGCAGGCAGGTCAGGGCGAATGGAAAAACCTGGCGAAGTGATTCTCCAGACTTATCATCCTGAGCATATTTTATTAAGAGTATTATTAGAGCAGGGTTATCATCAATTTGCAGAACTTGCACTCAAAGAGCGCGAGTCAGCGGGATTTCCGCCATATCAATTTCTAGCGCTAATCCGCGCAGAGTCTGCCCGGATTGGTGATTCCATGGGTTTTTTATTTGAAATTAAAGAATTATTAAATAATTTTAAAAACAACAAAATTTTAATATTAGGTCCCATTCCGGCAGCAATGCAAAAAAAAGCAGGCAAACATCGCGCACAATTACTGCTCCAATCTTCTCAACGTAAACTTCTGAAAAATAATTTAAATTATCTGATAGAAAACTTATCACAACTTAAACATAAATCCCGTGTGCGATGGTCTATAGATGTCGATCCGGTGGAAATGCTGTAGAACGCCTACGTTAATATAACACCTTAAAACAAGGATCATTTTTTGCAAATTCATCCAGTACGATTTTCGTTGCTGATGCAACGATATCCTCCCGGATTTTTGCAGTTCTTTTGCTTCGTATCGTATAAATAGCGATAACAATAGGTTTACATGCTGGAGACCATGTAATGCCAATATCATTGGCGATGCCATAACTTCCTGTACCTGTTTTATCAGCCACAATCCACCCAATGGGAACACCTGCGCGTATTCGTTTATAACCTGTAGTATTATTTATTATCCAGCCAACTAATTGAGTTTGTTGAGATTGTGTCAATATATTGCCAAGTGTTAATTTCTGTACACTTATCGCCATATCTTTAGGTGTAGCAGTATCATCCAAATATTTTGGATTTAAATTTGGTTCGTAGTGCACAAGATTAAATGTCTTATTACCAATAGAATGCGAAAAATCTGTTATAAATTTCGGCCCGCCTAATTTTTTCATAATAAGATTAATAGCTGGATTGTCACTATAACTTATTGCAGCTGCTGATAAAGCTTCAAGAGTCATACCACTATTAAGATATTTTCCCGTAATGGGGTGCCAAAAAACCAAATCGTTTTTAGTATAAACAATTTTTTCTTGTAGTAAATTTTTGTTATTATCACTTTGCTTTAATAGCACAGAAACGCCTATTAATTTAAAGGTACTTTGTACAGGAAAACGCTCGTCAGCGCGATAAGCAATGATTTGATTATTGTTAGTGTCAATAGCATAAACACCAATTCTCCCCTCAAAACTTTTTTCGAGGTTATCTAGTTTTTCTTGTTGTGTATTGTCAATTTAGAATCTGAATTGGGTGTAACGCTGATTAAACGTACGACTCGCCAATTTCAGTTAACGCCGGAAGGTCAATTACTTTGGCAGCATGCACTGCGTATTCAGGAAGAATTGGAATCTGCGATAAATCTTATTCATTCTTCTGCTGATAAACCAAAAGGAATAATCAGAATGAGTGCACCGCTTTATTTGGGCAGACATTATTTTATGCCCATGATACTTAAATTTATGCATAAATTCAGTGATATCAAAGTTGAATTAGATCTGAGTAATCAAAAACAGGATCCTATTAAAGAACAATTTGATTTGGTTATTCGAGGAGCAGGTTTTAGAAATCAAGAAACTTTAAGCGATAGTAACTTGAAAATGAAATTTTTAATAAGAGACAATATTGGATTATATGCAAGTAAATCTTATTTGCAAAAATATGGAGAACCTAAGTCTGTAGATGAATTATCAAAACATACCATAGTCAGTTATTATGGAGACAGAACTCTACTGGAAGAAGAAAAGTGGAAATATCAACATAAAAATAAAGATGGTGAAATAACACTGTTTTCTCATTTTAAATGCAATGATATTGAATGTAGTCTCATGAGCTGCATTTCAGGATATGGCATTGGAAAATTTACAGGCCTTGTTGCAAAAAATGCTGTACAGAAAAAACAGTTATTTCCTGTTCTACAACAGTATCATTGGGGAAAACATAATCTCTATATAGTTTATTCCAGCCAACAAAGCCTGCCTAAGCGGACTCGGCTATTGTTAGATTTTATCGATACAGAAATGCGGGCTTTTAAATAATGAAAGATAAAATAATAAAAATTTGACTTATTTTGTAAATAGTAGTAATATTCACCTATATTACCCGGAAAAATGGAAACAGTCTCAGCACCTGTTTTAGCAAAGGGAAGAATAGCTTTCATCGGTGATGCCAGTCATGGTTGTGCAACTTCTTTACAACAAGGTGCAGCACAAGCATTAGAAGACTCAATAGTTTTATCCGATTTTTTGGATAGTGGAAACATATTAATTGCGTTACAAAAATATACAAGTGCTCGCATGAAAAAAATTTCGTGGGTTATGGAAAAATCAAATAATTGCATGAAAATTTTTAACAAAAAACTGACAAATTTAGAAAAAATTGATAGAAACGAGAAAATTAAAGCAGAAGGTTTAAATAGTTTTATTTTATGGCAAAAATTATTTAATGATGACTTCTAATAAATTATATTAGCCATTTCAACATAACCCTGTCAATTAATTGTGCAATGTGTTTTCCAGACTCCTCATATACAATAGTTTC
>Ga0206909_1202_pt1 | contig 9901 bp, 4 predicted proteins | sample Alteio_BWOrgHeat_76_FD_152943 | JGI IMG/M metagenome (GOLD analysis project Ga0206909, IMG submission 152943) | Enriched cells from forest soil in Barre Woods Harvard Forest LTER site, Petersham, Massachusetts, United States -... | ecosystem: Environmental > Terrestrial > Soil > Temperate forest > O...
AGTTTCATGTCCCTTAAATAGCGGGACTCGCCTTTTTCCAATAGTTCAAGGCTGCTATTGCGGTAAGCGGTATCAATGCCAACGCTTTGCAGTATTTCGTTTATTATTTCGGTAGATTCAGTCATTATTATCAAATTCTTCATAAAAAGTCCCCGCATTTTCTCAAATACGGGGACCTATAAGTTTAACAAATTAAACAGTTAAAGTTTCTTCACCTTTAACCCAGTTGCAAGGGCAAAGTTCGTCGGTTTGCAAACCATCCAGTACACGTAAATACCGCAACTTTTGGCAAACTGTTTACTTTAAGTGTAGACGACCAGGTATATGCGCAACCATTAATGTATGGTAATTTAACTATTAGCAGCGCCCAGCATAACGTTGTATTTATTGCTACGGTAAATAATAGCGTTTATGCATATGATGGCGACAGCGGAGCATTGTATTGGCATAAAAATTACAGTGCGGCAGGGATGCGCGCCCCGCAAAATACAGATATGACCGGCGCCTGCGGTGGCCAGTACCAGGATTTTAGTGGCAAAATAGGAATAGTGGGCACACCTGTGATCGACTCCGCGTCGCAAACGATGTACTTTGTAGCCAGGAGCACCAACGGCACATCGTTTGTGCAACACCTTCATGCCATCAACCTGGCCGATGGTAGTGATCGGTCTGGTAGCCCGGTTGAAATTACGGCATCTTTACCCGGCACAGGCGATGGCAACGTAAGCGGCGTAGTAAGCTTTGATCCGCAACGCAATAACCAGCGGTCGGCACTTACGCTGCTTAATGGCGTGGTGTATATGAATTTTTCGTCGCATTGCGATTGGGGGCCATACCATGGGTGGATCCTTGGTTACAGCGCGAGTTCGCTGGCACAGAAAATCGTTTATAACGATACGCCAAATGGCGGCGACGGCGGCATTTGGGAAAGCGGCATGGGCCTTTCGGCCGATCCCCAGGGCAATCTTTACGTAGTAGTAGGAAATGGCACGGTAGGAGACAACGGCGACCCGACTTCGCTTACCAATCGTGGTGAAAGTACTTTAAAGCTTACCCCCACCGGGTCGAAATTGGTGGTTGACTCGTATTATACACCATTTAATTACCAGGATCTTGAAACTAACGACCTTGATTATGGTACGATGGGTGCATTGCTGATCCCCAATTCCAGCTGCTTTTTTACCGGTTGTAAGGACGGCAATATCTACGTAGTGAATAAAGATAACATGGGTGGTTACAATGCTTCGTCCAACCAGATCCTGCAGACTATCACCCTCGGCCCAAACTCAAATTTCCATTGCCAGGCGGCTTATTATAAAGGCGCCTCAGTGGAATATGTGTACGTTTGGCCCGAAAACGATCAGCTCCGCGCATTCCCTTTCATCAGGAGCAGCAATACATTTAACATAGCTAATGAAAAAGCTGCTACTGTTGCTGGCCCTACCGGCCAAAGTGGTGCAGTTATTTCGGTTTCATCAAACGGGACTACTGCCGGAACAGGTATCGTATGGGCATCATACGCAGCCACCGGCGATGCCGAACATACCGTTAGCCCCGGCATATTAAGGGCCTTTGATGCTAACGATGTCACCAAAGAACTATGGGATAACAGCCAGGTGCAAAGTGACAATGCCGGCAACTTTGCAAAGTTTTCGTCGCCGATGATTGCCAATGGGCATGTTTACCTGCCTACTTTTTCGAACCAGGTAGTGGTGTATGGGCTAAAATAAGATCTGTTATTTTTTATCGGATAAGGCCGTTTGAAAAAAACTTAAGTTTTTTCAAACGGTCTTATTAATTTCACTTCACTTACTAAGCCATGCGTCCCGTTATATCCGCCCGGTCATCAGGTTTGCCCTGCAGCTGGTTTACGCTGAACAATGGTTTGATTATGATCTTATCCTCATCAAAAACACAGGTAAAAGTTTCGCCATGTACAGTTTCAATATAGCGCCAGGTAAGGACCAGGGTGTGATCGTTTTGCCAGCCAAAGCTTGCCGCTACAATAGAATCAAAGTCAATTCGACGCAGAGAGAATAACGAGTGTGCCGAAGGCTTAAGGTTGCCATCCCGTATCCAGCGGTTTAGGCCGTTTATGATATTGATATCTGGTTTACCATCCTCAGTTAATGTAAAAATGCAGGTATCGCCGGTGAAATTGAATGTAACTGCTTTGGCGTTAAACGGGTTTTTATCAAGGATAAATGGCTTTCCGGATAGCTTTTCAATCAAAGTGGAACTTTTTAACAATTGCGGTGGATCATACTTCAATGCACTTAACTCCTTTAACAGGTTTTTATGCCCCGAAGCAATGCCGGGCAGTTTATGCGAAGTCATTTCAGGCAGTAATATATCCCAAACTATTTGCATCGTTTTTTTGGTGTCGATACTTTCGCTGGTGATTGCAATAACGGCGTCTTGTTCGGGCAGGATCATGCTATATTGGCCAAAGGCGCCATCGGCCCGGTATCCTCCGGGTGGGTTAAGCCAAAATTGGAAGCCGTACCCATAACCCCAGCTGCTATCGTTATGGCCGTTCTCTATTTGTTTGAATGATGCCTGTTGCACCCAATCCGCGCTGATCACCTGTTTGCCGTTCCAAATTCCTTTTTGCAGATATAGCTGGCCAAATTTGGCAATATCCTCGGTAGGCATGCGCAAATGCGATGCCCCCATGTTAATTCCTTCAAAATTGGCACCCCAGGTGGTATTAGTAATGTTTAGGGGTTGATAAAGACGTGGTTTTAAATATTCATGAGCGCTTTGCCCGGTAACTTTTTTGATAATGGCACTGAGCATAAAACTCGCTCCTGAGTTATACATAAACTGGCTGCCGGGTGCAAAAACGACCGGCAGACTTAAAAATGTCTTTTCCCAGGGAACACCCGGCGCAGATGCCTCCAATATCAAAATGGAATCCTTACCGTGGCCTACCGACATGCTCAGCAAATGCCTTATTTTTAACGCAGCCAGGTTATCGCTTACCTGCGCCGGTACGTATTCAGGGAAGAATTTGATCACCGGGTCATCCACCGAAAGCAAACCTTCGCCCACAGCCAGGCCGATGGCCGTGCCGGTAAAGCTTTTGCTGAGCGAATATAGCTGCATGCGGTGTTCGGAAGAGTAGGGTTCCCACCAGGCTTCGGTTACTACATGCCCGTTGCGCAGTATCATCAGGCTGTGAAATTCCTGCCCGCTGTTTTTTATGGCCTGCATAAATTTACCGATTCCTGCGGATGAAACTCCCTGTTTTTCGGGAGTACTGCGCGGCAAAACAAAAGGCTCATCCGGCAGGATACCGTTTCCGTAGCTGAATAACGATGGGAACAAGCCCATACCAAGGGTTAGCAGCCCTGCATCTTTAATAAATACTCTTCGATTGGGCATGGGCGTTGATGATTTGCGTTATTGAAAACGTTTGGTGAATATAACAGCTTTTCACCTAATATCTGATGATTAACGGGATAGTTACAAAATTACAAAATTAACCCAAAGTCAACTTTAGCCACATAAATCACTTTCCTGTTTCTTCCGGGTTCAATATTGATTAACTTTGCACTCCAATAAAATACAAGTGTATGCAATATGATGTTATCGTAATCGGTTCGGGTCCTGGTGGGTACGTGGCTGCTATTCGTTGCGCTCAATTAGGTTTAAAAACCGCCATTATTGAAAAGTACGCCACGCTTGGCGGTACCTGCTTAAATGTAGGTTGTATCCCTTCAAAAGCACTGCTCGATTCATCCGAACATTATCATAATGCGGCGCATGCCTTTGCAACTCACGGTATTCAATTGGATAACCTGAAAGTTGATTTTGGGCAGATGATCAAACGCAAACAGGAAGTGGTTGACGCCAACACCAGCGGCATAGCCTACCTGATGAAAAAGAATAGGATAGACACTTATTACGGCTTAGGCTCATTTAAAGATAAAAACACCATCAGCATAAAAAAAGCCGACGGCACCGAACAGGAGATAACCGGTACGAACGTCATTATTGCTACAGGTTCGAAACCATCGGCGTTGCCTTTTCTAAAAATTGATAAAAAACGGATCATCACTTCAACCGAAGCGTTAACACTTACCGAAATACCCAAACATTTAGTATTGATAGGCGGCGGTGTTATCGGCCTGGAGCTTGGTTCGGTATATGCTCGGCTAGGGGCCAAAGTTTCGGTAATTGAATTTATGGATTCCATTATCCCAACTATGGATAAGGCTTTAGGCAGGGAGCTGCAAAAAGTGCTTAAAAAATTAGGCATGGAATTTTACCTGGGCCACAAAGTTACGGGTGCCACTGTAAAAGGTAAAGAAGTTACGGTAACATTTGACGACCCGAAAGGCGAGAAGAAGGAGCTAAAAGGCGATTATTGCCTGGTAGCTGTTGGCCGCATAGCCTATACTGACGGATTAGGTTTAGATAAGATCGGCATCACGGTTGAAGACCGCGGCCGTAAGATAGCTGTAGATGCACACCTGGAAACCAAAGTGAAAGGTGTTTATGCCATAGGCGATGTGATCAGTGGCGCCATGCTGGCCCACAAAGCTGAAGATGAAGGTACGCTTGTTGCCGAGATTATTGCCGGTCAAAAGCCGCACATTAACTATAACCTTATCCCCGGAGTGGTTTATACCTGGCCGGAAGTTGCCGCGGTTGGCCAAACTGAAGAACAGTTGAAGGAAAAAGGCATAAAATATAAAACCGGGTCATTCCCATTCAAAGCCAGCGGGCGTGCCCGTGCCAGCGGTGACCTTGACGGTTTTGTAAAAGTTTTGGCGGATGCGTCGACAGACGAGATTCTGGGCGTACACATGATCGGCCCCCGTGCGGCGGACATGATAGCCGAGGCGGTTGTGGCAATGGAATATCGGGCATCTGCAGAAGATGTGTCGCGTATGAGCCATGCACACCCTACCTATACTGAAGCAATGCGCGAAGCATGCCTTGCTGCTACTGACAACAGGGCGATCCATATTTAATTGTACTATATTCCTGGATTTTTACAAGGCAACGTTTACTTCAATAAACGCCTCATTTTGACCGTGTCGCTATTGTCCCGTTGCACTTGAAAAAGCCGGTGTCATTCTCTTAGCATCACTTTATTGGTAGTGTCCGACCGACTGGTTGAGATGTTTTACAAATTATTTTAGCGTATTTTTTAATGGAAATATTCCTCGTTGGAATATATCACAACTATTATATGGTTATAGCATGGACAATAAAGAGGTATTATTTATTGTAACAATAATATTACCATATTATTAAATATCTACACTTTTGCTATGAAATACCGTTATTTGTACGGTTAATAAAATTAAAACCACGGCAAAAGATGTTTAAACAGCATAATTTATAGATGTTTAGGTGTTTTTCAGAATTATTATATGTAAAAACCTTATTTCGAAAAAAATATCAAATTATTTAAGAAAAATAAGAAAAATAAGCAACTTATTGATTTTCGTTGCGTAAAAGCAGAAACCAAACCGAAATAAAAGTCACATAAGGAGTATTGAGTAGAAGAGATTTGTAAATAGAACAGAAACGGGTTTTAACTGGAAACGTTATTTACATGAAGAGAATTAGCATTGCGCCTGCTGCCGGCGTTGTAAAATCAGGACTAATCGCACTGATTTTATTGACAGTAACAAAAAATGTATCAGCCGCTACTATTGATTGGAAAGGTACTACTAACTCAGACTGGGGCACGGGCACCAACTGGAGTTCTGGCGCGACCCCCGCATCGGGAGACGCAGTAAGGATAGGGGTGGTCGCTTTTACAAATCAGCCAACATTAAATTCGGGCGCAACTAATACCATCGCCAGCCTAACTTTCGGCACAACAAAAAATATAACACTTACTATTAACAGCGGATTTACGCTTGCCGTTACCGGGGGAATTGTTCAAAACCCGAACAATGGCGGTAATATAATAACTACGCTTGCAGGGGCGGGTTCACTTACCGGTGCTTCGTTGCAGGTAGGTAATACAACCACCTTTCCGCCGGTTCTGGCCACTGATCTGACCGAAGTGATTTCAACAATCAACAATTTTCACGTAACAGGCAATGTAACCGTAAATTCAACCGATTTCGGCGTGGTTGTAGTTGGTGTTGGATTGATCAATGCAACGTTTTCCCTGGAAGGGGGCACAACTATAATTGATGGAACGATATTAACAGCTAACACCAACAGTGGTGTCCTTTCTCTCATTTTTGCTACGCCAAAATTTAGTGTTGATATTCCTTCCGGCTCAGCATTAAGCCCGGTTTTACAGTTAACCAATGCGTCGCCAATAAACGCAGCAAGCGTTGCTGCAACCATTGATTTTTATAACAATACCGGTGGCACCGGTACCAGCACCGTTTATTATAGCGGCACTACCCAGGAGGTTTATGCCAACGGAACAGCAAGTTTGGATAATACCCCGCAAACTTATCAATACCTGCAACTTACAGGCGCAGGCACAAAAACGGTAGACGCAGGTACCTTGACGGTGGGCAGCGATCTTACAAGTTCAGCAACTTCGGTCTTACTTAGTACTAATAATACAGCGGCAACCATTGGCGGCAGCTGGTCAAACAGCGGTGGTGTAACCCAGGGAAGCGGTAACATAACCATTGCAAATGCGTTACAAAATTCTGCGGGTACTTTTCAGCTGGGGACCGGAAACTTAACAACTGCTATCCTGCAAAACAGCGGCGGAACGGTAGCCGGTGGTGCAGGCCCGGGCGTTCTCACCGTGAGTGGCACCTTTCAAAACAACGGAGGCACATTTCAGTGCAATGCTGAAAATGATTTTTTTAATGGGTTATACCAAAACACCTCCGTTTTTACAGCCGGGGCCGGAACGGTTTATTTTAACGGCTCGGCAGCGCAAAGCTTGTCCGATATTAGCGCAGCAGGCACGCAGTTCAATAATGTGAGCTTTAGTGGCACCTCAACTGCAAATCCAAAAACCATGTCGGGATCGGGCGGCTTTGCTGTATCGCCAACAGGTGTTTTGTATATGGTTGGCAGCACCACAAAACTAGTCGCCGGCACAGCTGCAGTTGCCTATTTAACATTAAAATCCGATACCACCGGTACAGCCACTGTAGCTGCAATAACTTCCGGGTCCGTTATCAGTGGTTTTGTAACCGTTCAACGTTTTGTACAGGGGAGCGCTACCTATAACGCAGTTACTAAGCGTTGGGTGGCGCGTAATTACCGGTTAATGTCGTCGCAGGTAAACGAAGGTGCCGACGCAAGCAGCAATTATCCGTATAGCCTTAACTATTTAGGGGCAAGTACTATAATCACCGACTGTACCTCCAGCTATGGCACAACGGGCGGCAACCCCAGCCTTTATGTATACAACGAACATTATACGCCAAGCAACTCGACTTTTGTAAGCGGCAACTTTATTGGTGTAACCAATATAAGCAATACGGCTGCCGGCGGCAACATCACCACCACCGATGCAACCAACGGATCAGCCAAGGTATATACCGGGGATGGCTTTATGATGTATTTCAGGGGCGATAAAATTACCCACATCGCAGGTTCGCCCAATAAAACCACTTACCCGTACGTAGCGCCTGAAAGCGTTAAGTTCAGTGCCACAGGCAACCTCAACCAGGGATCGTATTCAGTGGTTTCGTGGACGGGTACCGCCGGCTTATTATTCACAAATACCAATGCGGGCAATTCACCCGTACGCGGCTATAACCTGGTAGGCAACCCTTATGCAAGTTCGATCGATTGGAGCACCTTCAGCAACAGTAACGCGGCTGCAGCGATATATGGGAATCATGTAAACCCAACGGCGTACCTTTTCAATCCCACAAACAGTAACTATGATACCTATAACGCAAACACCGGCATTGCAACCGGCAGCGCGACCAAAAACATACCCAGCGGCCAGGGATTTTTTGTACAGGCAAATTTAGCCTCGCCGACGCTCACCTTCAACGAAAGCGCCAAAACCAATACGCAAGTTACCAGCGGCAACTTATTATTGGGCACGCCTGCCGCGCAAGTTGCCTATAGCAGTTACCTGCGTTTAAAGCTGGTTACCGATGCTGATAACTATGATGACATGGTAGTGGGCTTTAACGCTTCCTCCACAAGCAAATTTAACCCCAATGAAGATTCCGGCTTTATCCCCGGGGTCGGCTCAGCTGAATCTATTGCAGCAATAACGAGCGATGGTATTAACTCTTCGGTAAAATGGGTTCCTTTTCCGGGCAGTACTTCAAACCGGGTTGTTAATTTATACGTGTCTGTAAGGGCAAGCGGAACCTATACCATAAAGCGTACAGATTTCGCTTCAATACCTGCAATTTACGAAGTGTGGCTGGTTGACAAGTATAAAAAAGATTCGTTAGACATCAGGAACAATACGAGCTATGCTTTTGATGTCGACCTGACCGATACCGCAAGCTATGGCAACAACCGGTTTGCAGTTGTTGTCGGCCAAAATCCTGCGCTGGGCGTACATTTATTGAATTTTAACGCGAGTAAAACCGCTGAAGGTTCGCAAATAGTTTGGGAAACCGAGAATGAACAGAATTATACCAACTTTACAGTTGAAAGAAGCACCGATGGCGGTACAACATTTACCATTGTTGGCGGGTTTGCATCAAGCGCATTGAGTAACTACAGTTTATCAGATAAAAACCCTTTGCCGGGATCAGACATGTATCGCTTAAAGATACAGGACCTGAATAATACGATCACTTACTCCAATGTAATTACGCTGGTGTATGGCAACTCCAAAACAACTGCGGCTAACAATATTGATGTTTACCCAAATCCATCGTCAACAACGATAAATTTAGCGATCAACCCAACCAATAGCAGCGCACCAGGTTTGTCGGCGCTTCAAAGCAGAGCATTGACTCCGGCTTTAACCAATGGGCAAATCGCAACGTCGTCGTATGATATTGAAATAATAAATATCACCGGTTCGGTAGTAAAAACGGCGACATCGTCGTCAGCATCCTGGCAGGATAATGTAACTGGCTTAACACCCGGAACATACATTATTACAGTTGTTAACAATAGGGATAAAAGCCTGGTTGGCAAAAGTACTTTTGTTAAAATGTAAATTGTTTTTTAACTTTCTGATTTTCAATATTGTACTAAAAAATAGTCTCTTTTTTTGCTGAGGACTAATCCGTCTAAATTCTGGAGTTTTTAGTTCCTTTTGTGGAGAAAAAAATGTTCCAAAATTAATTAATAATTTAATTTGCCTATGTATATTTGCTTGAGCAAAAAGCTTTTGGCTATTTAATGCTTTTGTGATTACAATAACACCATTTGGCGTGTTTATTGTACTATGTGATCCGATAAATTGTTGTATTGTATTGTAAAAATTGAACGGGGCCTCGATCATTATTTGAATGATTATGGGCAATCGGATTTTACTATCATTGTTTATCGGCTTAAGCTGGTTTTCAACACAGGCAACAGCACTCACTTTTGATTGGAAAGGAACAAGTACCACGTGGGCATCTTCAACTTCGTGGACTGAAACGGGCGGAACAGGCGACTATCCCGGATCAGGCGGAAGAACGACAGATATCGTGCGCTTCGGGATGACAAGCACCTTTACCAGCCAACCCACACTCACTTCAAGTTTAACTATTGCATCAATTGAATTTGGCGGCGGTTTTCAAAAGAACGGCACCCAGGTAACCGTAAACGGAGCTACCTTAACCGTAGGTACCATTACCCAGGATATTAACACCACCAGTGGCAGCTTTACCATTTTTGATTACTTGCAGGGAACCGGTACCATTTCATGCACCAGTATAACCATAGGCAGCGGCACAAGCACCAGCGGCGCCGATAATTTTCTGCTTTCGGATGTCGCCACTCTTAACGTATCAGGCAACATTACTATCATCATAAATAC
>Ga0206909_1203_pt1 | contig 9829 bp, 8 predicted proteins | sample Alteio_BWOrgHeat_76_FD_152943 | JGI IMG/M metagenome (GOLD analysis project Ga0206909, IMG submission 152943) | Enriched cells from forest soil in Barre Woods Harvard Forest LTER site, Petersham, Massachusetts, United States -... | ecosystem: Environmental > Terrestrial > Soil > Temperate forest > O...
AAGCTGATTGCCCGGTTATGCGACCGGCGTTTTGGTATTGGGGGAGATGGCATCATGTTCCTGCAAAACAAGGAAGGTTATGATTTCGAGATGGTATATTACAACGCCGACGGGCAGCCCAGCAGTATGTGCGGCAATGGCGGTCGCTGTATTGTAGCCTTCGCAAAGCATCTTGGAATTATTGACACAGAAACTAATTTTTTGGCAGTCGATGGCCCGCATTATGCCAAAATTTCAGCCTCCGGCGACTGGGTGAGCCTGCAAATGATAGATGTGGACACCATTAATACAGACGGCGACGCCTACGTATTAAATACCGGATCGCCGCATTATGTGAAAGTTGTTGAGGGGCTTAAAGAAAAAGATGTGTACCACGATGGATACAGTATCCGTAATAACGACACCTACCGGGCAAAAGGTATTAATGTAAACTTTGTTGAACCCGTCGGGTCAGGCTATTTTGTACGCACGTTTGAGCGCGGTGTTGAAGATGAAACATATGCCTGCGGTACGGGCGTAACAGCAGTGGCGCTGGCAATGGCCAAGCATCACGGGCGATCCGGGCATATTGCCACGCCCATAAAAGTATTAGGTGGTGATTTGAATATCCGTTTTGATTATAACGGCGGTATTTTTAAAGACATTTTTTTGGAAGGGGCTGCGGTGAAGGTTTTTGAGGGAGAAGTGGAAGCAGGCGATTAACCCTCCAATTCGTTCTCTATTTCTTCGATAGTAGGCAAGCTTCCTCTAAGGTTCTCAGGTATTGATTGCGTTAGCTCATAAGCTGCGATGCCGATTGGTTTGTTGATGTCGCGCAAAGCATATTCAGCTATTACTTTATTGCGTTCTTTGCAGATCAATATTCCAAGTGTTGGGTTGTCGCTTTTATGTTTAAGCATATCGTCAACTGCGCTTAAATAAAAATTCAACTTGCTGGCATACTCAGGGATAAACTTTCCTGTTTTTAATTCTATCACCACATAGCTTCTCAATTTTAAATGATAAAATAATAGATCGATATAAAAATCCTCGCCGCCGACCTCCAAATGATATTGCCGCCCGACATAACTGAATCCGGCTCCCAATTCTAATAGAAATTTAGTGATATGACCGACCAAAGCATCTTCCATGTCCTTTTCAAAATACTCATCGGATAAATTCAGGAAGTCGAATTTGTAGGGGTCTTTCAGCATTTCCCTTGCCAGGTCACTTTGTGGTGTGGGCAGGGTTTGCGTGAAATTACTAATGGCCTTACCCTGTCTATGGTATAATTTGCCTTCAATTTGGTGAACTAATATATTTCTGCTCCAACCATTTTCCGCGACTTTTTTGATATAAAACAGACGTTCGTTTTGGTCTTTTACCCTGTCCAGGATTACCACATTTTGTCCCCAGGGTATTTGTGCAACAACTTGTTGCACAAATGACACATTTGGTAATTGTGCAACAGCCTGTTGCATAATTGTACCATCTTCCAATTTTGCAACCGCCGGTTGCAAAATTACCTCGTCGCCAAATTGTGCAAGTGGCGCTTGCACAAATTCAGGATATGCTTCCGCAAATGCCCTCATATATTTTAGGTTTCTTGCAGAAGTGCCTTTCATATCAGGAAATTCCCTACGCAAATCATCAGATAACCTGTCAATAACCTTTGTTCCCCAGCCCTCTGCACTTTGCTGCTCCAAAATGATGCGGCCTATCCTCCAGTATAAAATCAGCAAATGTTGGTTAACCGAAATAGCCGCTCTTAACCGCGCAGTTTCTATTTCAATTTTTATTTGGGCTATTATAGCAGTATAACTGTTTTCTAAAGCAGGCTTCATAAATAGATTTTATATGCAAAACGTGTTGTAAATCTAATAAAACACTTAACTAATCCCGGCAATCAGCATATTTAAGGAAAAGAATTTTAACTAATTTTGAATGATGAGTACAACTGAAGAACGTAAAATAGCAGAACTTAATAAAAGGAAAGGTCCAATTATTACTATGGATGAATCATTGAGTAAATATAAGGGTGTGGTGTTATTTCCTGAAAAATTGGAAAGGGCAAATGAAATACTTAAAAAGACCGGCCACCCCGAAGATTACCTAAAGTCAAAAAAGTAGACATCAATCTTATCTGGCCTTAAAACGTCATCTCCTCAATCACCACCGGATCATTAAAATTACTATACCTTATCCAGGTTGGTGTAATTTTAAAATGAACAATATGCGGCCAGCTTAGGGCGCGTTCGCGGCCATCAGGATACGCTTCAAAATATATTTCCTTGTAACGATCGGCATCCGGGCCATTCAGTTCAGTTGCAGCACCTTCATATTGTACGGTAGTTTCATTATCCCAGCCTATCACAACGGCTACATTGGGGTTTTGCAGCAGGTTTTTGTACTTGCGTGATGTTTTTACAGTATCGAAAACAATTTCCAGTTCGGCTGAAACAGCAATGCCAACCAGGGCTGATTCTGGATTATGATCCGCTGAAGCCGTCGATACCACAGCCAGTTTATACTGTTTGATAAAATCGTATAGCTGTGCCTTAGTCATTTTGTAAGATTTTTAATGATTCGCCGCAGCAAACAAGATAAATTTACAAAGTTTGAATTTACCTAAATAAATTATCTTTATCGCATGTTCAATACCATAAACCTCCGGCTGGCCTTATCTGGCATTCTTCTGTTAACCCTTACCAGTTTAAGTGCACAAACTGTAAAACCCTCGTTTAAAAAACTGATCCTTGCCGAATATAAAGTCGACACTATCAAAGGCCGTCAGGAAATTTCCATAACCCGTCAACTGGAAATAAACGAAAATGGCCAATTGCACATAAAGGCAGTTTACAGTTATGACAACAGTATCGTCGATAGCACCTATCAATTGCCGGATGCCGAACTCATAAAATTGAATCACATCCTCGAACGAGGCTTTCCGATGAAAACCTATATGGTCACTCAGAAGGAACCGCCCGGTGCGGCGTTTGGCGGCTCGCTGGTCTACATCACTTGCACCCACATAAACGGTGAAACCGAAAACTTTATCTGGGTTTTCCCTTTTATGGATACTAACTTTAACGAAGCATTTGCTTTCAGGCTAAAATGGCCCCATAAGATGACCGCTTCGGGGAAAAAAATAATCGATCCGCCATTGGAAGCAGATATACTTAAAATGCACAATGCCTGCACCTACCTGCCCAGGATGGATGACCGCCACCCGCCAACTATCCGCGAACTAAAGGTCGCCGACCCGTCTGCAAAACAATAAACCATTATATTTTGAGTTTGATGATTTACTTAAGCTAAATAAATGAAAGTGCGTTTCTTATATCGGTCAATCCTTTTTCTATTTTTCGTCCTGTTCACAATAAGCGGCTTTGCGCAAAAAGTTATCAAAAAATACGTACAGAACAGCGTCGTTCAAATAGTTAATATTGACCCGGATTCGACCAACTTTGCCGACCTGGAACCGATAGGCAAGGCCATCGGCGATGCCAAAATGGTAATGCTGGGTGAACAGGATCATGGCGATGCGCCAACCTTTTTGGCAAAAACCCGGCTGGTCAAATACTTGCACGAAAAAAAGGGCTTTACCGTATTGGCCTTTGAGTCAGATTTCCTGGGCCTGAACTACGGTTGGGATAAAGTGCCAAAGAACGGCCCCGCCATCGATACTTTCCTGAAAAGGAATATCTTCCCGATCTGGACGGCCTGCGATGCCTGCAATGCCTTATTTTACAAGTATATCCCGGGTACGTGGTCAACTGCCGATCCGCTGTTGATTACCGGGTTTGATAACCAGCAGTACCTCAACTACTCATTCCATCACTTACAGGCCGACCTCGACAGTGTTTTCAAATCGCACAACCTGGCTATTAGCAAACAACCCGAATATACTTCGGCAATCCTGCCGATGATCGATTCCATCAAAAAATGGTGCTATCATATCCCGACAGATACCATTGCAGTACATACGTGCCTGGGATATTTAGGGACACTTAAAGACCAGTTGGCCCTGAAAATGGATTCCAATAATTTTTGGATGGTGGTAGTAAACAACGAGATCGCGCTGGTGCAATCCATAAAGATCACCGCTTCAACCAGTAGGATAACTACCAACGAAAGGGATATCAGGATGGGGAAAAACCTGGCATGGCTGAACGACTATAAATTTAAAGACCGAAAGATCATTGTTTGGGCAGCTGACGCCCATGTGGTAAAATCGCTCAAAAATATGAAGGAGCCGTTTTTTTATAAAACGGCCACCATGGGCGACACATTTGTATCCGGTTTGAGCGATCCTGGTAAAGTATACACTATCGGCTTTACGTCGTATCGTGGAACCGCAGGAAGGCTCGGCTTCAAACAGTTTAAAGTATACCCGCCGAGAAATAACGGCTTTGAAACATGGATAGACAAAAAATACAGCTACGCCTTTGTTGATTTCGACGCTTACAATAAAACCGCTGCCGGCGATGACGAATACTTTTTTACGAAAGCGCAGGGGCACTTTAATTACGAAGGCAAATGGAACCGGTTGTTCAACGGGCTGTTCTTCATCCGGGATATGTACCCCTGCGAGCCAAATAAGGCATTATTTAGCCATGCAGCCGTCGACTCGTTAAAAGTTAATCCATCCCTCAAAACAATTACTAACACGTTAAACAATGAAACAGTGCGCCCTTAGGTAGATAGATCCCGCATGTTAACAATTATTTAACCTAAAACATTTCGCCATACAGCATATTCTTTTTACGTTTGAATTTTTTGTTGATGTAGCTTCTATTAATTTTTTTATTATTTAGAATGTTACGCGTCGACAGCACAAAACCTTGCCAGATAATTTATGCCATTGCCAGGCATGAGTACTTGTCGTATGTTATTGAACCACACATCGTTCAGCTAAACCCCAATGGCGAATTTTCATTAACCCATCAGCGTCTATTTTCCAATACCGCCAAAGAATTCACACATTGTTTAGATGATGTTGATATAAAATTGGTTAAGATTTTAGAGGAAATAGAACAGGGCCACCTGATCAAAAAATTCTATAAAAAACCCATCCGCCCGTTCGAATTTTTTACCAAGATATTTAACGAACAGCTTTTTGATACCCTTAGGCCGAAAATTGAAAAAAAGATGGCCGAGGCGTTGACCCTCATCGATGGCAAACCACTTTACCTGATGAGCAAAGAGGGTTACCCGGCCGAACGCAAACTACAAATAGCAACTGAAGCGGCAACGGTATTATTCCATTTCAGACGCGACGAGCAGGAGATCAGGTATTTCCCGACCATTAAATACCAGGGCATGCGCATCGAATTTATGTTTAAAAATGCCGAGGTGATTTGCAACCACCCGGCCTGGATGCTGCTGGACGATACCCTGTATTATTTTGAAAAGGAGATAGAGGGCAAAAAACTGGTGCCTTTTTTAAATAAAAGGTACATCGCTATACCCCGCTCATCGGAGAGACCATATTTCGAAAAATTTGTGGCACCGCTGATTGAAAAGCACCATGTTTATGCCGAAGGCTTTACCATCAATACCGAAAAATATAACGCTCACCCGGTTTTAAGGCCGATTTACATTGAAGGCGGTACCTCGCAATTGCAGCTGTTTTTTAAATATGCCGGATATGTTTTTTCCTATGGCGATGAGCGCCATATTTCGGTACGGATGGAAAACGACGGGGATAATTATACTTTCCATCGGATCAAGCGATCTGTTTTGTGGGAGAAGAACAAATTCCAGCAACTGGAAGTAATGGGATTGAAAACGGCCTCATCCTTATTTAAAAACCTGGAAGTTGACCTGCCGGATGATGATGCCGACCATTCCTTCTCCATATTTGAATGGATCAACCAGCACTATGAGGTGTTGCTGGAAGAAGGATTTGAAATAGAACAACCGGAATCAACCGGCCAAAAGCGTTATGTTTTCGGCAATACCAAAATAGACCTGGAGGTTAAGGAGCACAACGATTGGTTCGATATCAACGCCATTGTTTGTTTCGGCTCGTACCGAATCCCTTTTATCCAGCTAAAAAATCATATCCTCAACCATAAAAAAGAATTTGTGCTCCCGTCCGGGGAAATTGCTGTGATCCCTGAAAAATGGTTCTCGCAATACGGTAACCTGCTGCATTTTGCCGAAGGCGGTAACCAGGTTAAGCTGCGGCGCCACCATATTGGTTTGATCAATGATCTGTACGAAGGCGAAATGGCCAACGTAAGCATGGGCCGCAAACTGCAAAAGCTAACCGATTTTGAACAACTGGAGGATGTGCCCATGCCGGTAAATTTTGCCGGGCATTTACGGCCCTACCAAAAGGCAGGCTATAACTGGTTTCATTTTTTAAAGAATTTTCATTTTGGCGGATGCCTGGCAGATGATATGGGGCTGGGTAAAACCATACAGACCCTGGCGCTGCTGCAAAAGAACAAGGAAGATGCCGAGGCTGCGGGTTTAAAAGTAACCTCGCTGGCTATTATGCCTACTTCGCTTATTTATAACTGGCTGAACGAAGCTAAAAAGTTTGCCCCTCAATTGCGGCTTATGGTGCATACCGGCACCCTGCGCTATAAATCGCCCGAAGTGTTTAGCAATTACGATTTGGTGATCACTACTTACGGCATCAGCCGGATTGATATTGAATTGTTTAAATCCTACTTTTTTGATTACGTAATACTGGATGAAAGCCAGAATATTAAAAACCCATCTTCAAAATCGTTCCAGGCGGTAAGGCAGTTAAAATCGCAGTTCAAGTTGATATTGAGCGGTACGCCTGTGGAAAATTCGGTTAACGACCTGTGGACACAGATGTCGTTCATCAACCCGGGATTGCTGGGCATTCAACAGTTTTTTATGAACGAATTTGTAACGCCGATTGAGAAAAAGAAGGACGAAGAAAAGGCCCGCAAGCTACAGGCGCTGATAAAACCCTTTGTACTGCGCCGCACCAAGGAGCAGGTGGCCACGGAGCTGCCGCCAAAAACGGAGAACTTGTTTTACTGCCAGATGAGCGAGGAGCAGGCCGAAGTTTATGAGCAGGTAAAATCGGAATACCGGAACGAATTGCTGCGCAGCCTCGAGGATGGTTCGTTCCCTAAGAAACAGATCCAGGTGTTGCAGGGTTTGATCAAACTGCGGCAAATTGCCAATCACCCGCTGATGATCGACAGCGAGTATGAAGGCGACTCGGGCAAGTTCGAGAACGTGGTGCACACCCTCTCCAACGTGCTCGACGGCGGGCATAAGGTGCTCATATTTTCGCAGTTTGTAAGGCAGCTGAATATTTACCGCGAATACTTTGATACAGAAGATATCCCTTACGTTTACCTGGACGGCAGCACCCAAAACCGCGGCGATGTGGTACAGCAATTCCAGGAGGACCCAAAAACTCGGGTATTTTTAATATCCATAAAAGCCGGTGGGGTAGGGCTCAACCTCACCGAAGCTGATTATGTATTTATCCTCGACCCATGGTGGAACCCAGCCGTTGAACAACAGGCCATCGACCGCACGCACCGCATCGGCCAAACCAAAAATGTGTTCATCTATAAATTCATTACCAAAGATTCTGTCGAGGAAAAAATTCTCGCCCTGCAGCAGCGTAAACTCAGCGTAGCCCGGGCGCTCATCACTACCGAAGAAAGTTTTATTAAGTCGCTTTCGCTGGAGGATATTAAAGAGATATTGGGGTAGGGGATTTCGGATTTGAAAAACATGTCATTGCGAGTGAGGAACGAACGAAGCAAACTCGTCGCGGACAGGTCGCCGTAAATGCACTGGCGCTAATGCATTGGCTACGAGGTTGCCACGCTGCGCTCGCAATGACAATAGTTCAATATTTTCGGACTTAAGTTTTCAAAACTAAGTCTTCGCTGATCAATTATTTTTAAAATACGAGTAGTAGATAATTAAGGCTACAATATTCAACACGAAAATGGAAATTGATATATAAAAGATCCTTTGCCCATTACGCCTGTCCTTTTCGTTATACGCATAAACCTGCTCCCCGTCAGGTAATGTTTTCTTAAATGTGCTTAGATACCACCCTATAAAAAGACCTATAACGCAAATAAAAAGTGGCAACACGATGCCCGTAAATGCAATAACGTAGCCGACAGTAACCCAAAAAGTTTGCGGCGGCTCAGGCTGTTTTAATTCTTCTATCCTTTGCTGTTGTATAGCTTCTATTTTTTGATCGCTGATCTCTTTGCCTTTTTCGGCAAGCAGTTTTCGGGCAAGTACCACATCAAACGCGCTCCATTCATCGGCTTTGGTTACTACCTCCATTAATTCAGCATCAGTAAAGCTAAAAAGATAATAGTCCTTTTCAACGCCGTCAACGTTTTGAGCCTCATTAGCTTTTAGCAACTCATTTACTTTTTCAAAATCTTCGCTTCTTATCTTTACCGAATATTCCGTTGGGGCCTCGCTCAATACCAATGACGGAGCAAACCTGAATGATTCTTCTTCTACATCGTATTCAATCTTATGCTCGTCAAGTAAGCCGGTAAGTTCCTCCGCTAAGGCAGGGTCGTTGAATTTTTGATAGGTGATAAAATCGGAGTCCATGTGTTAAATGTATACTTATTATAAAGTATTACTGCTTATCCGGATGACGTATTTTTTGGTCGTCGCTTATTCGTTTCCAGGCATCCATAGTCAAAATGACTAATTCATTTTTTTTACAGTCCCATATGGATATGTAATTTTTTGAAATAGTGTAGTAGGTTTTCCAGTCGGTGAATTTTTCATTTAGCATAACTGTGCAAATGTCGGTTGCTGTCATAAACTCGCCGCTTTCAGGTAAGTGCGTATGCATTCCTCCTACCTGTATTTTACTGGTGTCTGCCTTAGGATATGCTGGCATCATATTTTTATGTAGTTTTTTAACGGATGTGATGTCATTGTTTTTATCAAAGTTTATCAAATAGTCATTTCCAAATATTACTACACCGCTTGCGCTTGTGCCAGTTAATACGTAAGCACGCCTGATATCTTTTTCGATTAGAGGTACAATATTCAAGTTAGTGTTTTTGAAGTATTTAAAGATAGTATCAGTTCTGATACGAGTGGAAACCGCGGCTCTTGTGTCGTAATACCCCCGCTCCGTTGTGCTTAGCTGATGCCGCATGGTATCTAAACGATAATTCCGTGAATTTAATTCCTTGCCAAAATAAATGCGCGCAAGTACTGATGGCATATCCCCCTTAGTAAAAAATAAGTTTATGAGTGAATCTGGTGTTTCATACGAAAAATAACCACCGGCTTGGTTTGCAATGCTTTTGCACTTGTCAACAAAAACATCAGTTCCATACCATGAGGCCCATTCCGACCGGTACAATGTCTTACCTTCATTAGTGATGCTATCAGTTATTTGATCCAGCCGCTCACGTTGTGCAAACAGCCGGTTAACAGCTACTAACAATATTATCAAAAAGATCAGTTTTTTTATCATTGAAATATTACCTAAGGTTTATTGTTAGCGTCTAAGGCGATAAATATAGATTATATCGTTGCTAAATCAAACAAAAATATCCTTAATTTGGTTGTCCAAACATTCTTAAAAACTAAAATATCGCAACCTTCAAAATATTGATCACCATGAAAAAGTTTTTGCTCTTAACCCTGTCTGTTTTTTGTGCCGCAGCTGCTTTTGGCCAAAGTAAAATGGCCTGCTGTGCCAAACCCACTGCCACACAACAGTTTGCTATGCTGGCGGCCGACAGAAAGTTTGTGCTGACGCATCCCGTGCCGCTGAAATATCATTTTCAAAGTAACATTGGCAAAACCATTACCTACAATACCGCGGACGGTAAAACAGCCG
>Ga0206909_1204_pt1 | contig 9825 bp, 6 predicted proteins | sample Alteio_BWOrgHeat_76_FD_152943 | JGI IMG/M metagenome (GOLD analysis project Ga0206909, IMG submission 152943) | Enriched cells from forest soil in Barre Woods Harvard Forest LTER site, Petersham, Massachusetts, United States -... | ecosystem: Environmental > Terrestrial > Soil > Temperate forest > O...
AATGGTGTTCATTTCGAACGGGCCGAACTTCATGGAGGTTTCCTTACGCTCGCTCATATCCTTGATATAAGTGGTCGTTCGGAATCCGCCCATCTGAGGCTTTCCGCCGGAATCCGCCTGATCTCCAGACCCCTGCGTCATCGGGCTGCGCGGGCGATAACGATACGACCATGAAGATGGAGGTGTGGAGCGCGCCGATCAAAACTCTGGTCTGCCCCGAGCGCTTCTCCGAAACCGGCACGGAACCAGGCAAGGCTACCCCGGCGAGCGGCGGCTGCGATGTCACCTACGAAATGCATGGTGATATGACTAAGCTGCGCGGCATGTTCGAGGGCATGATCGTCCGCATGAAGTACTATCAGGGCGACAAGGTGGTGTTCACCCAGGACCTGCGCGAATACTCCACCGCCAAGCTCGACGACTCCTTATTCACGGTCCCCGACGACTACAAAGAGGTTAGCAGCGATGAATATAACAAAGCGCAGATGGACGATATGAAGGATCGCATGATGCACGGGGGCGCAGATGAGGGTATGAGCCACCTGGACCCCGCAACGAGCGACACGCAAGCCCCAGCGACGGGTGGAAGCACGCCGAGCGGCGACCAGTCGGGAGCCGGCACGGGAAACTCGGGCGATCAGCCATCGGACAACAAAGAGAAGCCAAAGAAAAAATGGCCGAAACTGCCCGGCGGCATGCATCTGCCGTTTTAGAGTCCGAGAGCCTGGCGCGCCCGCGTGTAGTTCGGGTCGATCTGCAATGCCGCTCGGTACTCGGCGTTAGCCTCCTGCGCCCTATGCTGCTGAGTAAGGGCCGCTCCGATGTTGTAATGCGGGTCGGGGTAATTCGGGTTGATTGCGATAGCCATACGCCACTCGGCCACGGCGGCATCGGTCTGGTTCTGTTGTGCCAGGGCCACTCCGATCTGGTTGTGGGCCTTTTCGGGGTTTGGCGCGCGGTCGAGTAGGGCTCGCCGTAATGTGGCGACAGCGGCATCGAGCTTGTGCATCGCGATCTGCGCCGAGCCCTCGTTGTATTCGTATTCGCCGTTATTGGGGCTAAGCTGCAGGGCTGTTTGATACTCTGTCATGGCCTCGTCGTAGAGCGCTTTGCGGCTTAGGAGAAGCGCCAGCTTGTAGTGGTACGCCGGGTCGTTCGCGGCATAGGGCATTGCGGCGCGAATCTGGGCCAGCGCGCCGTCGATGTCGCCTTTCTGTTCGAGCACGAGCGCGAGGTCCATATGCGCGCTCGGAAAGTTCGGCTCCAGGCGCAGCGTTTGCTCCAGGTTCGTCTGCGCGGCATCGAGGTCGCCGGCGTCCTTGTAGTACACACCGAGGTTCATAAACGACGTCCAGCTGGCCGGATTGGCGGCCGACGTGTGTTTGTATAACGCAACGCTATCCCGAAAATCCGGCACATGCGACACCCCATTCAACACCGTTAGCCCGATCAGCACCACGGCCACGCCGGCGATTTGGGCGGCCGATTGTGACTGGCCTGGCCTAATTCGGCTAGTTAAGCACGCAGCGGCGAGCGCGGGGCCGAGCATGGGCAGGTAGACGTAACGGTCGGCGGCGGTGGAGTAGAGCTGGAAGGGATTGATGAGGAGGCCGAGAACGGGCACAAGGCCGAGCACAAACAGCGCCACCGCCCCTGCCAGCAGCGGCGCATTCTTACGCGATCGCCACACAAGAACACAAACGGCAACCGGCACAAGCCAGGTCATGAATCCCCAAGGGTGATCGAGCACGTAGCTCGGAGTGCGTCCGTAGTCGATTGCGAGGCCCACCGGCGCGAGGAGCTTATACAGGAAGAAGGCGAGCGTATCGCCGGCCACAAACGGTCGGCCCCAGTAGGGGCTCACGACGTTGATTGCTGCCACCTGCCTTGCAACCGAGGCCACCGCTACCATGACCGCCCCTGCCAATATCCATGGGATCAAACCGAGCGTGACCTGCTTCCACGGTCTGCGCAAGCCAAACACGTCCAATCCCCAGAGCAGAAGCGCCACGGAAACAGCGGTCGGCTTCGAGAACACGGCGAGCATAAAGCAGACGAATGCCCAGAAGTAGTGCCACAACTGTCGCCCCGGATTGGCCTCGCGGCCGGGAGCTTCAGGGCTCTCGGCATACTTAACATATTGCAAGATCGCCAGCAGCGCAAAGAATCCAAAGAGCAGTTCGTTGCCGGCGGTAATCCAGGCGACCGATTCTGTCTGCAGCGGGTGGACCGAAAACAGTACCGCTCCGGCGAGCGCCGGCCAATCGCGCTTGACTAATCGGCGCAGAATAACAAACACGAGAAACGTATTCGCACAGTGGAGTAAGAGATTCACCAGGTGGAACGCGTGCGGATCGAAGTTCACGTCGCCAAGGCCCGGCGCATGGATTGGATGTGGCAAACGCGATACCGAGGCGATGGCGCTCCAGAGCGTATAGATCAGAGGCCGATAGACGAACAGGTACGTGTGGTTCCAGTAAAAGTCAAAGTCCGGACCGCCCTTCCGGTTCAGATGCGGGTTGTTGACAATGTTATTGGGATCGTCCCAGCTGACATAATCGAAGTGGACCGTTTGCGCATAAACAGCGAGTGTCACGAGAATCGCCAGAGCCGCGGCAGCGATCGTCGTCCGCGATATTGGCGGCATACCTCCCGCAGACGTCTTATCCTGTTGCGGCTCGGTGCGATTGTTTTTTGCTGCTCGCCTGGCTCGCGGGGAAGCGCTGGTTGTGGGTGACAGCTTTGGCACGAAGTTACGCTCGAATGATTGGGATGGCTCATTATACCAAAAATGCCGAACCCTCTCTTGCATTTTGCGGCAGGAGAACGGTATAATAGTTCGCGTTCGGGTAGGAAACATGCCAACAGTCTGGCTCTAGCACGCTTGTGTCGCGCAGTATCGAAGATTGCGCGTTTGATGCGGGCCCTTGGATGGGTGGATAGCGCAGCGGTAGCGCATCTCGTTTACACCGAGGGGGTCGGGGGTTCGAATCCCTCTCCGCCCACCAGTATCTAAAGAGTCAATCGTACGCCGCCTTAGCTCAGTTGGTAGAGCACTCGGCTGAAAACTGAGGTGTCACTGGTTCAAGTCCGGTAGGCGGCACCATTTTAACACTGAATCTTTATGAAACGCGAAACAGAAAGCTTAGGTTATTGACTAAAAGTTTCGCGACTTAAGATTGCTAGTCTTTTGGATACTTTAAGGGAGAGCGCCGCTCTCCCTTTTGACTACCACACACATGCCGTCAGATTTACGTTCATTTGAGATTATCGGGAATGGCGGCGCGCCGCAGCTCTGCCCACCAGGGAACACGGTTGCTTCTTTGGAAAAAGCCGTGGAGGTGGGCGCCCAAATGCTGAGCGTCGATGTCCGCTGTACCCTGGACGAAGTCCTTGTCCTCTCGCAGCAGGCCGTGCATAAGGTCGCCGGCCGCGAGGTGATGATCCGTCAGCGCACCCTGGAAGAGTGGCAGGACTACCTGGAAGCCACCCACAATCCCCTCACCACGCTCGAAGAAGCTTTCGATCTGGCCGAGAAGCGACGGGTTTCCCTGATGATTCAGATGCGCGATCCGGAGATCGAATCCCTGGTCGGCCGCGCCATCCGGAACTACGGTTTTAACTACATGTCGGTGCTGGTCACCACCATGGACGATACATCGCGCACCATTATGCGCAGTCTCGACCCAAAGATCCCCCTCGGGCACTGGCTGGATAACAACAAGCCCCCGAAACTCGACACCAAGTATCTGGAAAAAATTGACGCCGATGCGATCGTTTGGCACCACAAACTGATCACCCCAACCATCGTCCAGATGATGCACAATCGCCACATTCTCGTCTACCCCTGGCTAGTAAACCTCGCCGACGAAATGCGCCGCCTCCGCAACACCTGTAAAGTAGACGGCATCCTCACAGATATGCCGGACCTTCTGCGCGCGATATAAGCGAGAAACGTCCACCGATTGCTCCACGTCCCTAACCCCCCAACCCCCTTCCCCAATCCGCTTCGCGGGGAAGTGGGCGCAGCTTCGAAAAGTGGGCAAATTGTTCCACGCCGATTTGACACATCCAACTTTTTCAAGTATACTTAGTACACGATGACCGTCTACAGTTATTGCAACACGAACAGCGACTATTTTTGGCGCCCATTTTATAATGAGGTGACGCCCTAATTCGTGTGCTGCTCTAACGCGGCAAGATATAAAGATACTATCACTGAGGACCGGGGCGTTTCGATAACCGAAGCGCCCCGGTCTTTTTGTTTTTCGGGCCAAAGGAGGCAAACCATGATCGTCGTACTCGCGCCGCAGGCAACAAAGGAGAACCTGATGCAAGTTACCAATATGCTGGAAGAACGCGGCTATGCCGTACATATCACCGAGGGCGTGGCACAAACCATTGTCGGCGCTATCGGTCTTCCGACGGACCCCACCGCAAAGGGCGAGGTCATGGAGCAGTTCGAATCGCTCGCCTATGTCGATAAGGTAGTCGCCGTCACCAAGCCCTACAAGATCGTCAGCCGCCAGTTCCGCCCGGAACCCACCGTCATCACCGTGCGCGGCATTCGCATCGGTGACCCCACGTTCGCGGTCATCATGGCCGGCCCATGTACCGTCGAAACCGAGTCCCAACTGCGCGAATCCGCGCGCGCCGTCAAAGACGCCGGTGCTCACATCCTGCGCGGCGGGGCATTCAAGCCAAGCACCAGCCCCTACTCCTTCCACGGCCACGGCGAATCCGCCCTCAAAATGCTCGCCGCCGCAAGAGACGAGTTCGATATGCCCGTGATCACCGAAGTGATGGATGTGCGCGATGTAGACCTCGTCTGCAAATACGCCGACATCCTGCAAATCGGTACCCGCAACATGGCCAACTTCAGCCTGCTCCGCGAAGTCGGCAAGACCCAAACCCCAGTCATGCTCAAACGCGGCATGTCCGCCACCATCGAAGAGTGGCTCCAAGCCGCCGAATACATCGCAAGCCAGGGCAATACAAATATCATCCTCTGCGAACGCGGCATCCGCACGTTCGAAACCTACACCCGGAACACGTTCGACCTGAACGCCATACCCGCAGTCAAAGAGCTGTCCCACCTGCCAATTATCGCCGACCCCTCCCACGCCACTGGCAAAGCCAGCCTGGTGAGCGCCGTGTCAAGAGGCGCGATAGCCGCCGGCGCCGACGGCCTGATCATAGAAGTCCATCCAAGCCCCGAGACCGCCCTAAAAGACGGCGCGCAATCGCTCAGGCCCGAAGCCTTCCGCGAACTCCTACGCGATCTCGACCCGGTTTGCCGCGCTGTAGGCCGCCGTATGTAGGCAGGTTGGCGCCACGGGCGAGTAATTTGTTACGAAGCCCGTCTGCCGCTTGAAATTTCGGATTGAGGTTGGTATAATAGCCCTGTTCCGAAAATGCCGACGTGGCTCAGGGGTAGAGCAGCTCTTTCGTAAAGAGCGGGTCGGGGGTTCGAATCCCTCCGTCGGCTCCATATGTTTTGAAGAAGGGGACCGCCAGGTGGCGGTCCCCTTCTTGCGTTGTGTATCATGCGGTGCATCTTGACTTTTTCGCAGAGCGCGGCACTTCCCTCTGAATAATACCCAGCATGGGAGCATTTATGGGTGTATTTGGGTGTAAATGCGGGTGACTGGTTGACTTATGGGTGTATTCGGGTGATAATACCGGTGAGGTAACGGCTACGTGAATACAGACACCATCCAAATTACGCCTGAGATACTCGCGCTGATCGCCGAGATAGATGAGTTTAAAGGCGCCTGGCGTTTACTTGGCACATTGGCGCCGGAGCGTCTGAATGCGTTACGTCGTGTAGCCACGGTCGAGAGCATTGGTTCGTCAACCCGTATCGAAGGCAGCAAGCTGTCCGATCGTGAGGTTGAGCGCTTACTTGCCCATTTGGAAATCAAGTCATTCACAACGCGCGACGAGCAGGAAGTTGCCGGCTATGCCGAAGTAATGGAACTCGTATTCCAGGCATGGCAGGAGATACCAGTTACGGAGAACCATATCCGTCAATTGCATCGCGACCTCCTGATCTATAGCGATAAGGACATCTGGCATCGAGGGAGCTATAAGACAGCATCAAATAACGTTGCCGCATTTGATGAAGAGGGTACGCAGATCGCGGTTGTATTTGAGACCGCTACCCCGTTCGATACTCCGCGTCTTATGGCCGAGTTGGTAGCCTGGCTGAAGGAGGTCCGCGAATCCGCGCGCCTACACCCCCTGTTAACCGTTAGCGTGTTTATTGTGGTATTTCTCGAAATTCATCCCTTTCAGGACGGCAACGGCCGCTTGAGCCGGATTCTCACCACCCTTCTATTGTTACAAGCGGGCTATGCCTATGTGCCATACAGTTCGCTTGAAAGCGTTATCGAGCAGAGCAAGGAAGGCTATTATCTCGCTCTGCGACAAACACAAGGGACGATTCGTGGGAGCGAGCCGAATTGGCAGTCATGGATCGTCTTTTTCCTCCGCTCCCTGCAACAGCAAAAACGACGACTATCGGCAAAGGTAGAGCGAGAAAAGCTCGTCCTTGCCGCGATCCCTGAATTGGCTGTTAAGATACTGGACTATGCACGCGACCATGGCCGAGTAACTATGAGCGACATCGTTCACACAACCGGCGCTAGCCGCAACACGCTGAAAGTGCATTTTCGCAACCTCGTGGAGAAGCGGCACCTTGTAAAATATGGCAGCGGCAAGGGGACTTGGTACGCAATCACATAATGTCTACTCAAGACGATAATCCGGAACATAATGAAATCGTGGCAATTGAAACGCGGCTTACCGCACTAGATGCGGAGCGAAGAAAGCTAGTTTCGCATCTTGCGCGGTTGAAGCGGCTCAATGGCGCTCAGACTAACGCTATGCCCCCCGCGACATCGCCAGCGACGCAATTCTCAGTTGCGGCCAAGTTATCTCTGTTCCGCCGCCTGTTCCGAGGCAGAGACGATGTCTACGCGGTACGTTGGGACGACGCGAAGACCGGCAAGTCCGGCTACTCGCCGGCCTGTCGCTACGAATGGCCGCCAGGAGCAACTAAGAAATCCGATGCCACACGGATTTTATTGCCCCTTACTGACAAGGTTATTCTGAACCACCTAAATGGTCAGGTTACGATCGGGATATTTCCGCTTCTTCCAAACGATACTTGCCACTTCCTAGCCGTGGATTTTGATAAAGCTACTTGGCAGGAAGATGCTCAGGCGTATCTTGAGACCTGCAGGGACTACGGAGTTCCATCTGCCCTTGAACGCTCTCGTTCCGGCAACGGCGGCCATATCTGGATTTTCTTTCAAGAGCCCCTACCGGCATCTCTTGCTCGCAAACTGGGATCGTTTCTGCTCACTCGCACAATGGAACGACGGCCAGATATCGGATTGGCATCTTATGATCGCTTCTTTCCAAACCAAGACACGATGCCAACCGGCGGATTTGGCAACCTCATTGCAATCTGTAACCACGTAACAGGGCGCGAAGACAATTAGACTGGGCTGCGAACTTCCGATACAACTTAGGAAAGAACGTGCTTCCGAAAATCCATCTTCGTTTAGACTGCTGAAACCGCGAAAACCAAACGTAGGACACAGGGATTATATCATTAAAATCACAAAATTCTGCATCATTTATTCATATCATATATAGTATTTTTTCAATCATTACCCGCTATGGACTTTGAGTATGACTCACAGCGCGAACCGAGGCCCGTCAGTCGACCCGCCGTGCAAGAGATTCGCGACAAAGTTTTGCGAACCAAAATACGCCGGATTTTCCGCCCGGTGTATAATTATTATACGGCTCTCAGATGACTCATCGACCCATTTAGGGACACCGTCTAGGAACGATCTTCGATATGTGTCGTTTGGCGATAATTCTTGAAAATTCTGTCCTGTGAGCGGTAATCTGCCGGCCAAATATTGCGCACAGGGCGCTCAGTATACGCCTCTGGCGCTCTAGTCTGCCTGATTACGGCCTCTTAATCTCCAACAGACTTCTATCGGTAGCCTTGGTTATATAACGGGGTAAATCGCAGGTTCGTTTCGCATAAAAGCGTCTGTCGACAAAAATCCTCCCTAGGGAGGATACGACTGATATTCGGTCTTCTTTGATCGGCGTGCGACGACGGTAACCCCAGTACAGCGTCCATTCGATCTAGTCGGAGCCCCCTCGCTCCTTCAGGAACCAGAGCAGGAAGTCCTACCGAAATACGGTAGTGTGGCAGGGCGTATCGGTGCAGCTGATGGAGAAAGAGCGCGTGCGTGATCCGGGAAAGAGTTGCCGTAAATAAGAAGGCTGCATTCCCAAGCAGGTCTATGTTCTAACCGATAACTTTGTATCCCTGAGCTTTGTATCCTTTAAGGCGTCGCTCATGCATTTTCGCCAATCTCGAATCACCGAGATCCGCATAGTCGTAGATGCGCACATCCGTCTTCCGTTCGTGCACACGGTGAAGGCGTCCAGCATATTGCGCCAGCGTTCCTTTCCAAGAGATCGGCATGGCTAAAAACAATGTGTCGAGCCGCGCGTCATCGAAACCCTCGCCAATGTAACGGCCGGTTCCCAGAAGTATCCGCCCTTCATCATCACCTAAGTTGGCAATTTGCTCCGCCACAGCGCGTCGCTGTCGCGCTCCCATGCCACCACGCAGGACAATGAGATTTTGATACAGTGGCCGGAGCTTTTCCGCTAAGAGTTCGAGATGTTCGGTACGTTCTGTGAGAACGAGTGGGGACCGCCCTGCTGCCATAGCGTCCGCTATGTCGTTTACAATCAGAGTATTTCGATCTTCGTTGCGTATGATCGATGCAAATAGTTGGTGGATTGGTACGTCCTCGATGTCTTCATCCGCGCCGGGCCCATGCGACCCTGGATGGCGCACAATCACCCGACGCTCGACAGAATTTCTTGCCATTTGCGATTTCGCCGATGCCCGGAAACGTACCGGCCCACACTGCATAAAGATAATCGGGTGCCGTCCGTCCTTTCTAACGACGGTAGCCGAGAGCCCTGTGACATAGCGTGCTTTGCATGCTCGTGCCACCTGCTCGAAACTGAGAGCCGACACATGATGACACTCGTCGACAATAAGGTGGCCGTACTGCCCGACAATATCCTTCACAATTCCCTTACGGTAGAGACTCTGCACTGTTGCAATATCCACAACGCCAGTAATCGTATGCTTTCCGCCGCCTATTACCCCAATCTGGTTCAATGGGATATCCAGAAATTCCAGCAGCCGTTCAATCCACTGATCTCGCAACTGCAGGCTTTGCACAAGGATGAGCGTGCTGACGCTACGTTCCGCAATCACATAGGCTCCGACGACTGTTTTGCCAAACGCGGTAGTCGCGGCAAGAACGCCGGTATCGTGAGCTAGCAGGGCGTCCGCGGCCACCTGCTGTTCAAGATGAAGTTCACCTTGGAACGCAACACTAATAGCCGAACCCAAATGGCGCTGATCATTCCATGCAACATTCACACTCAATGATTCGAAAAGGGCGGTTACCTCATCCTGGCAGCCGCGAGGCAGGCCGACGTGTTTTGCGAAGTTTTCCGCGGAGCTAATGATGCGGGGCTTGTCGAATGTTGAGAACCGCATTGCTTGCGCCTGGTAGAATTCCGGATTCTGGAATGCTGCCAATCGGATGAGATGATTGATCAGCGTCGGTGGCAGGCCGTCTTTTGGAATGTAGAGCTGGTTTCCAAGTACAATTTCAATCTCATCCGGCAATGGCCCATCAATCGGAATATTAGGCGGCCTGCGGCTTGGGGGAGCTGTCCACGGTTTGTCGTCGTCTTCGTCGG
>Ga0206909_1205_pt1 | contig 9824 bp, 6 predicted proteins | sample Alteio_BWOrgHeat_76_FD_152943 | JGI IMG/M metagenome (GOLD analysis project Ga0206909, IMG submission 152943) | Enriched cells from forest soil in Barre Woods Harvard Forest LTER site, Petersham, Massachusetts, United States -... | ecosystem: Environmental > Terrestrial > Soil > Temperate forest > O...
GGTAAAAAATGCCCAAATTATGATAAGCAGCCAAGCCGAACGTATGAATATGTCCCGCTGTGGGGACAAAAAGTCTATTTTCGATATTCACCACGTCGTGTGAATTGCAAAAAGGATGGCATACATGTTGAACAAGTCCCTTGGTCAGAAGGCAAAGAACATTTAACCAAAAGCTATAAATCGTTTTTAGCGTGTTGGGCAAAGCGATTGTCGTGGAAAGAAGCCGCCAACATATTCAGAACAAGCTGGGAAAGCGTCTATCGCTCTGTAGAGTGGGTTGTCAATTATGGTCTGTCCCATCGAGAGTGGGATGATGTTAAACAGATCGGTGTTGATGAAATACAGGTTTTCAAAGGGCACAAATATCTCACGATGGTCTATCAATTAGACAAAGGCTTCAGGCGATTATTATGGTGTGGAGCAGATCGTAAAGTAAAGACACTGCTTCGTTTTTTTAGAGAATTTGGCAAAGAGCGCAGCGCACGGCTTGAATTTGTGTGCAGCGATATGTGGAAACCGTATTTAAAAGTCATCAAGAAAAAAGCGATTAATGCGCTGAATATTCTGGATAGATTTCATATCATGAAAAAATTTAATGAAGCGATAGATGAAACAAGACGCCAGGAGGTGAAAAAGTTTAACGCCGAAGAAAAAGAAAATGTATTGGTTAATGGGCGTTGGCTGTTATTAAAAAACACTGATAATCTAACAGAAAAACAAACATGCCGTTTAAGCCAGCTGCTCAAAATTAATTTATCCTCAGTAAAGGCCTATTTGCTAAAAGAAGATTTTCAGCAATTTTGGAGATATAAATCAGCAGCATGGGCAAACAAGTTTTTAGAAAACTGGGCGACAAGAACAATGAAGTCAAAGCTTGAACCGATGAAGAAAGTTACAAGAATGCTGAGGTCACATAAAGAACTTATATTGAATTGGTTTCAGGCGGATGGTGAGCTTTCTTCGGGTGCAGTTGAGGGTTTAAATAACAAAGCAAAACTCGCTATGAGAAAAGCGTATGGTTTTAAAACGCTAAATTGCTTGAAAATAGCGTTATATCACCAGCTTGGAGGGCTTTCAGAGCCGCCTTGGACCCACAGATTCTGCTGACGAGCCAAATAAAAATGTCACCAATAAGATTATCAATTTAATGCACATTCAACATATTCTGGAAAAAATTCGTTCTGAAATCTTAGAAGGAAAATTAAATCTTGAACACACCACATATTATAAATTACTCAAAAAAGTAAAATATGATTTCTTTCATAGTGACCCTAAAAATCATACTCATATCCTGCCCACCAGCCAAATGCCTATAGATGATTCATTTTTCCTAAATTCCTTCGGCAAAAACCATAATCTGCCTTTTCCAGAAGATTGTCCCTTTGTCAGAGGATGTATTAGAATATCCTCTAATCAGCAGAAAAAGGACACCGGCTAAGCAAATAAAGCATTCTATTTCTATTTGTTGTTGTCTTATAAGATATGAATTTCATAAAATCCAGGCCTGCTGTTTTCGAGTAAGCTTTTATTTCTTCAGGTGAAGGTGTATAAACATATAGCTTTGAATTATTACCACCAGGAATAACGGCGTATTTTTCATTGTGTGTTTCCGCATTGGCAGGTAATGTCGACGGCAAAAGGCTGTCTACAACCAGAACACCCTCTTTTTTTAAAAAACCTGCTATTTTCAATAAAACATCGCCTTGCTCTTCTTGAGAAAAATCACAAATCCCAGACCAAAGCCATAAGATAAGATCAAATTGTCTGGAATATTCAAAAGATTTTATATCTGCATTGATAATTTCAAGTTTTCCATCATAATTTTGTCTAAGCAAATCACAAAATTTTTTGGAACGTTCAATGGCAACAAGATTTTTGTTGTATCCTCTTTTAAATAAATTAGATATGACCCTTCCGTAACCCGCACCCACTTCCAATATTGAATTGACATGAGCAATGTAATTTGCAATTAAATCAAGATCACAGCCGGACTCCAATCCACCTCTCACCGAAAAATCCGGCAGTAAGTCCAGTGAAATAGAATCATAAAACAAAGCATTTTTTACATTATCACAGTGAAACTCAGAAATTTTGTTATCACACTCTTTGGTTGCACCCATCAAATATTTCCTTAAATAAATTGTCAAAAAAGAATATATTAATAAATCATTGAAATTAAAATTTGAGATTGTATTTTTTAAAAAAACTCCGTATATTTGAGAGGTTGTTTCTTGTTAATCTTCAATTATCCACGAGGAGAAGCTTACAATGAAAACCCCTATTTAATCTTTTGTTTACACAGTTGTACTATTTTTGGTGAACCTCAAAAAAAGCGGCTTAATGAGGAATAATAAAGTCGCTGCTATAATGCTGAAAATTGTCATCATAAAAAAGAAATGATGATATGTTTCCATACTCAATTTACCGCCAACCACCTTGCCCTCATTAAGCAATTTATCAGCAACGCTGCTCAAATAACCTGAAAAGGCAACAGCTAAAAAGCTTGTACCCATCAGGGTATTTTGTAAATTTGACGGCACAAGTTTGCTGACATCTGAAAGAAGCGCAGGAAAGATAAGCGCCTCACCCAAACCCAACAAGAAAATTCCACCTATAATCCACCCCAGAGGATAAATACTTGTGCCCATATAAGTATTGGAATCTGCCAACATAAAGCAGATAAATGCGATACCTGCCATTAAAAGTCCCGCAGAAATTTTGCCAGGCGCAGAAAATTGATAATAATATTTTATTGACAACTGGTGAAACAAAATCCCCAGCATTGGTGCAATAACAATTACTGAAATGGGATACAACGCACTAAAGAAAGTGGGAGGAATATTCCAGCTCCACAACGTATGATAGATATGATGACTAATAAATACAGTCACAGAACTTGCGATTTGAAAGCTTGCGATAAAAAAAGCAATGACAAAAGGCAGATATGACAAAACAGTCAATATTTTCCACCAATCCTGCCTGGGATATTTTGCAATATTATAAATAAGCCAGGGTAATAATAAGCAAAATATTATCAATAAATATTTTAGTAATTCAGGATGAAAAAAAACAAAAATAACAGCCAACACACCAAGCAATCCCAACATATACGCTATTAATCTGGTGGATTTTACAACTTGAATCTTCTGGGCAATTTGCTGCAAACCCAAACGTTGATAAAAAACTAAAAAGCTGACAAGACTAACCACTATTAATAAACTGCTGACCATAAACCCCATTCGCCAGCTTAAAAACCCACTGAAATTTGTCGATATCCCATAAATCACACCGCCCAAAGAGGCGCCAATATTCATGGCAATATAAAAAGTGATATATCCATTATCTCGCAAAGCATGTTGATTTTCATGTGTATATAATTTACCTACAAACGCTGTAATACTGCTTTTATATAATCCTGTACCGCAAACCAATATACCCAATCCAATTAAAAAAACAGGGGCTTGCTGAAAGCTTAAAAAAATATTCCCCAATATCAAAAAAATTGAACCGACAATAATTGCGATTTTATTGCCCAGAAAGCGATCCGCAAAAATCCCACCTATCACCGGCAACGCAAAAGCAAATGTCGTATAAACACCATACATCGCATAGCTGGCACTTTCTGGCAAAAGAAATATTTTTGAAAGATACAGCACCAAAATAGTCTGCGCCCCATAATAACTAAAACGCTCGCAAAAAGTGCCCAGCGCGAGGAGATATAACCCCAAGGGCTGTTTGGATAATGTTGTGATTTCTTTGTTCATAAAATACCTTGCGATTCAAGGGCATTAAAACCAGCTGATATTATATTTTTTCTTTGGGCTAGTTGATTACAGATAAAATTAATCGACTCTATTTAAACTTATGATTTACATCAAAAAATTGAATAATATCAAGTCCATTCTTAATGATTCTTCTTAATTCGGACTCAGATATGTAATGACTCTCTTGTGTATGTTGACTATTTCCATGAGAATATGAATCTGATACCTTTACTATTTCTCGCAATTTATCGGATATATTTTCTTTATTTATATCCCCTATATGCTCATTATGTAACTCCATACCATCTATTTCATTATTAGTAAATTCGTTTAACCCTATGCTTTGATTTTTCTTGTCTTTAGATGAAAGATAGCAAAACTTAAAGCATATAAAAGTTTCCAATACTCTACGCAAATAATTTGGAAGATATTTTCTAGCTTCCTTATAATTGCAAATCGCTACGTCTTCACTTAAAAAATCATGCAAAATTTTCATCATATAAAAATAAGGAGTTTCAAAATTTTTCATTTCTTCAGGAAGGTTTTCAAGCTTACATTTATTAAGAAAAAATACAGCTTTATTTTTAAAAAATGAATTAAAATATTTTAAAAATAAAAAATTATGGCTTAAGACAATTAATTGTTTTGATTTTTTGAAATTTTTGTGAATTAATAAAGCAGTGCTATATAATCTATTTTCATCCAAGCTAGAAATTGGGTCATCTATTACAACACATGAGTCTTTGATTTTTTGTTCTGTATTTACCTCATACTCAAATTTACTCAAAAAATAAGAGAATGCCAAAGCTGTTTTTTCAGCATCACTTAGCGAATTTTTTAATTTGTTTTTTTCTTTCCCTGATTTTTTGTATTTAATGATTATATTTTCATTATCATTTTTCTCATTTATTTCTATATCAAAATGATCTATACCAAGTTTTTTTAAATATTTTGAAATGGCTTTTGACTCAATTTTTATTTTTTTCAATTCTGTTGATAATTCTGATTTTAATTTTGGCAGCACACTTTCTTGTATATTTTTTATAATAGCTGAATTATTTTTATATTTTTTTATTGCCCCATCATTATGCCAAGAATTAAAATCAACTAATATTATTTTTTTGAAAACCTCTCTTATATTTTCTTCAACCTCATGGGTATCTAAGTTTTTACTATTTAATGTCTTAAGGATAATATTTTTTTGCTCTACAACGAGGCTTATAAAATCACTATAATCAGATATTTCTTTGTTAAGAGATTCAGGCAAAACATGAGTATACTGAATATTTTGTTTTTTGATTTCTAATGCGTCTTTAAGAGATGACAAGGATAAATTTAATAAATCAAAATCAAAGTCATTTAAAACCATATCTTTAAAATAAACTTTATATTTTTCATGTTGAATCTTTAACTGTTGGAAAAAAAGTTGGGAATCAATTACGTTTTTCATTGCTTCAGACACCAACTGTATTTCGTCAGATATTTTATTAAAAATATTATCATATGATTCATTAAAATAGTCTTCATAATTTTTAAATAAATCGTCAATTTTGTCAGATATTTCACTGTCACAAACTGGACATATAGGCTCACTCTCTTTTTTTATATTTAATAAAATATCTCTTCCAAATTTAAACCATCTTTCCACCGATTTTTTTTTCAGATCATCATCAAAATAATCCTTAATTTCATTAATTTTTTTATTTAATATATCTTTTGAAAGCTGACTTAACTCAATTTGTAAATTTTCAGAAATACTAGAAACATTAATCTTTAATTGCCCTTCAGGCTTTGCTTGTTCAAGAGTGGCAATATCCGATTTTAGCTGATCCTGTTTTTTACTCAGTTCGTACTCAATTTTGAATTTTTCAAGATCACTATTTAACGTTTCAAAGGATTCATCTGGAAGATCTACATCTTCAAGTTTTCTTATTTTAATGTTCTTGCCTTTATCCGTTAAAGAATTTCCAAATCTTGCGCTCATCTCTTTATTTATTTTCTGGTATTTTTCATATAAGCTATTATTTTCTTTTTCTTTAAGATTGATTTTTTCTTCGCTTAACTTGATTTTTTCACTGATTCTACTTATTGCTTCATTTTTAATTTCTGCACCGACAGTTGTATTTGAAAACTTTTTGATTTTTCCAACTTCTCCTATAAATACATGTGAACAAATAAAGGTTTTATCAAAAATATATATTTCTTTATTGTTATTATTATTTGATGGATACTTTAGATTAGTTCCATTGCTAAGCTCTAATTCAACACATGTTAAATCATTGTTTTTATAATCATTAAAAATATTTTCTTTTTCTGTTTTTTCCAAAAATGACTCATTAGAGAATAATGAAAATATATTAGCTATTGTTGACTTTCCTGAGCCATTGAATCCAAAAATTATATTGCAATTATTATCTCCATGCGTAAAATCCTTCTCTTGGGTAAAATCATCAAAAACTCCAAAATGATTTATTTTGCTAATTTTTTTTAGCATATAAATTTAACTCCTGTCATTATTCTCTCCCAACTCCAATGTCTTAATCTGCGGCAAGCTTACCAATCCGCTTAAGTCACCATACATCCCAATTGTATTGCTCATCATTTTTTTAATCTGTTTTTCTCGCTCAGACCAAATTTTTTCGTATGCCATTCTTTCTTTTTTCAATCCAGAATCCATGCTGGAAAATGCTTCAATAATAGCTTCTACGCGCTGCTTGAATTCTATGCCTGTCAAATAGGCATATAAGGTTTCCATTTTTTCATTTTTGCCGACTGCCGCCATTTTTTCACGTGTGACAGCCTTTAATGTGATGCGTAATGCAGACGCAAGGGGAACTGCAAGTTTGATATCACAAATCCAAATCCCTTCTCGAAAAACAAAGCCTTTAATATCGTTTGGTAATGTGGCTGAAACGAGAACAGCTAACTCTGCTTTTATCATGCGCTGGTCATCTTTGAGTTTTTGTATCCAGCCTTCTATCCAATTTTTGGTTTTCTTAAATTCCCACACAATTTGCCCACATGGATGCCCAGAATGACTAATGACTTTTTGAATTACATCTGCCCCATTGGTACCTTTGGGAACAGGTGCAATTTCATCATGAGGGAATTCTGCTTTTAGTAATTCTTCCAGTGCCAACTCTAATACTTCGCCTTGCGTTTGCTGCGAACCCTGCTCTAATTTCCGTGCGAGATCATCTTTTGCTTTAATCGCATCTGTAAGTTGTTTTTTTAATTGCCCAATCGTATATTGCTGCTCTTCAGCTGCTTTCTTTGAAGCCTCTTCTGTAATGGTTTTTTTGAACTCTTCTATTTGACGAGTTTTTTCCAATTCGAATAACTTTTTATCTTCTTCCAGCTTCGCTTTTTCCTTTCTCAACTCTAATTCATTATTTACTGCCTGCATTAATTTCTGATCTTTATTTTTGAGCTCTTCTTCTAAAAAAGTTGTTTTTGCAGATTGTTCTTTTTCTGCTGCCGTCCTGGCTTCCTTAAACAGCACTAATTTTTCTGCTGCCAATTGATCAGCAACTTTTTGTGTGATTGCAGATTCCATATTTTTTTTGCTCTCGGCAATTTCATCTTCTCGTTTTTTAAGTGCTTCTGTTTTTTGCGCCAATTCCTGTTCTTTAATTTTTTGTGCAGACTCAAAATCCTTTTTCACTTTCTCTTCAATCTGATGGGTTAAAACATCATCAATAGAAATGGATTCCCCGCACTTGGGGCATTGAATTTTTTGCTCATTGATGGACATCGTGTTCATCCTTACTGTATTGGCGCTGTCGTGGGTTATTGAATGACAAAAGAAGATTTTAGCCAATGGGCTTGAGATAGCAAGTGGCAGATGCTATATAAAGCTTAAAATTATTTTAAGAAATGGTAATTTTTTGGAACTTCCTTCCCACAATCCTTCGACACATATTCGACACGTTGATTTTATATTTTTAGCCATCACTCATAAACCCTTGATTTTACTGGTGCCGATGGCGTGAATCGAACACGCGGCCTACTGATTACGAATTGAGTGCTTGAGTTTTTAACCTATTGATTTTTATAGATTTTTTTAGCGCGGCGTCCATTGCATTAGCACCGTAAGGCACAGTAGAGCACGATTCACTCCCGCAAAAATCCCGCAAGGGTAAAAGAGAGTAATTAATGCCGAGTATTAAAAATATCTGCCAATGTTCTGGCTTCCAGAATGTTTTCCCCCCATAACAGCAAGCTGTCTCTATTAGCCTGATTTATCTTTACCAGATAATGATCGGGGATTTCACCAAAACGACGCTTTATTTGCCGCAGTAATAGTTCTTTTTCTCCGTGTAAAGTACCCTGCTGCATTCCTTGTCGCATTCCCGCCAGCATTCCGCTTTCATAGCCTTCGGCTTTCAGTTGTTCCGCTATTGTCATGGTTTCAGCCTCCACAGGGGTTGATGTTAAATGTCGATGTATCCAGTCAAAAAATTGGTTTCTATCTTCTATTTCTGCTTTTTCTATGAGATATTTTAGCATAGTAATGACAAAATCTTTCAGGCCCGCTGTTAATAAGCGGTTAAAATCATCCGTCAGACCTTGAAGGTAGTTCATCATATCACGATGAGCAATATTTTTGAGCAGCATTTCCAGTATACCGCTCCACTGGTGCTGCCTCAGTTCTTCATCGGGGATACGGGTCAGATCAACCAAGTGAAACTGATTGAACATGAATTTTTCAGCCAGGGCTTTTTTATTTCCAAATAAATCGAATACTTTAACAGGATAAGGGTAAGCTTTATCACCATTAAAAATCACCACAGGAATGACGATTGGCAATACCTTTTCTTTATGATTGGCCAGATGTTTATCAATAATTTTGCAAGTGTACTTTATCATTCTAAAAGGCATAAAATTTTCAGGATTTTTCTGCTGCTCCACCATCGCATAAATAAATATGCGCATATCTTCTTGAACAGGTATTTTTTCCTTCCATTCGACGGAATATAAGATGTCACTAGAAGATTCCTGCAATTGGGGATCAATGTAAATACCATCTTCTATTTGTAAGGTACTTAAATCAATCTGCTGTTGGATTTCCGCAGGCAAATGATGCGATAACATATCGCGCGCCACCACCAGATTGCGCATCGCATTGCGAAAGCTTTTGTCATGAGCATTTCTGACAAGTTTTACAACTTTTTGAGATGAAGTTTCCTGAGTCATAAATTCAAAGATATCATTTCTTGATTAAAACATATAGCAATACTAACAAATGCAGCTTCTGAATTTTATAGTTATTCAAGACTGGAATGGAGTAAAATTCAACTTTGCCATTTTTGATGTTTGGCATTTGATTTTTTTCATCTCATAACTCTTAAAAAATGAGGGCAAATTTATCAAACAATGCCATTTAGGGACATAAATCGCAATCTGAAGATTTATTTTTTGGATGAGCTCAAAGTTATTTTTTCCTCACGTTCTCTCTCAATTTCTTTGCTGATGATATAAGAATTCTTGCTTGTACAGCTTACCTTTTTCAAAGTGTTGGTATCGAAAAGCTTAAAAGCATATTTGGAAATTTCACGAGTTGATAATTCTCCCCAATTTTCTTTGTTTTCCATAAACACAAAGGAATTAAATTCAAACAACTCTGTTAAAATATTATTACCTAAGTAAATAAGGATACTGTGTTCCCCACTGGGTACATAGGGGTTTTTTTTGAAATCACGAATAGTGTTAGTTATTACTCTTGCTACAGCCTCTTGCCAAGACATTCTTTTGATATTTTTTTCACCTTTAGATTCTTTTTCTTCTTCTTTTTTATATAAAAAACTCATCAATTTTGCTTGCTCAGATTTACAGTTTTTGTTTATTCCTCTGTCTGCCCTTTTAAAAAATGCGCCTTCATCTTTCAAATCACTCCATTTAATTCCCCAAAAAAATAGGAATTCATCTGTAAAACAGAGATTTTCTACTGCATAACATTGAAATTCAAAAATTTTTACCATGTTATCTTTTATGTTTTGATCTAAAAGAGATTTGTTAATACCTGAGTACCATTCTAATTTTTCCTTTTGACTCCTGTCC
>Ga0206909_1206_pt1 | contig 9799 bp, 9 predicted proteins | sample Alteio_BWOrgHeat_76_FD_152943 | JGI IMG/M metagenome (GOLD analysis project Ga0206909, IMG submission 152943) | Enriched cells from forest soil in Barre Woods Harvard Forest LTER site, Petersham, Massachusetts, United States -... | ecosystem: Environmental > Terrestrial > Soil > Temperate forest > O...
ACGGCAATAAGATTCTGGATGACTTGCTCTGTTTGTTCCTTGATGCCGCCAGGAACTGTGTTGCCCTGCTTATCTAAGGGAATCTGTCCGGCAGTGTAAATTAAATTGCCAATGGAAACAGCCTGATTATAAGGCCCTACAGGTAATGATGCTTTATCCGTTTTGATGATCTTTTTGCTCATTTAAAGAACCTTTCTTTAATGCCTGTGCCACTGTATAACCGCTGGCCCAAGCCCATTGAAAATTAAATCCACCGATGCGGCCATCCACATCAAGGATCTCGCCGGCAAAAAATAAACCGGGCATTAATTTTGATTCCAGCGTTTTAGGATTAATTTCAGAAAAATCAATGCCGCCGGCAGTCACTTCTGCCTTACTATACCCGAGCACTCCTGTAACATCAAGCGGATACTGCACGCATTTATTGATCAAAAGCTGACGGGAAGCCTTGCCTAATTGGTCCATGGCAACAGATCCATCCGTATCTGATTTCTTGAGGATAATATCCGCTAAACGTTGCGGCATTAACTCGATCAAAACCCCTCGAATTGTTTTGCGGGGAGTTTTTTGACGGACAGATTGAAGATATTCTTGAAAAGAGTTTTCATTATAGTCGGGAATAAAATTAGCGATGATCTCTTTTTTGCCTTTGGCATAAAGATAGTGCCGGCTGATATCGAGCGCGCTTGGCCCCGAAAAACCGAAATGGGCAAAAAGAAAACTGTCGCGGCAGGAAAAATGCCGTTTGCCGTCTTCTACAAGAGTAAGCTGTACTTCAAGAGTGATCCCTGACAAAGATTTTAAATCACTGTCCTGCGTACTCAATGGTGTAAGTGCAGGGAATGTTTCCAGCATCGGGTGCCCAAAAGATTGCGCTAATCGATAGCCTGTGCCGTCGCTTCCCGTCGTGGGATAAGATAATCCTCCGGTCGTAAGCACTACATTCCTGCCATTATAATGAAACTGATCTCCTTTAAGGATAAATTGATCATTCTCAAATGTCACCGCCTTGACTTTATGCTCGCATAAGAGGGTGATATTCTTCTTGGCATCGATCTTGCGCAAAAGCGCTTCAAGAATGGCCTTGCCTGAATTAGTCGACGGAAAATACTTGCCCGTAGGCTCAAGGACTAATTCAACCCCTGAATCCTTAAAAAAATCGATCGTGTCTGTGTTGGTAAAAGAACGCAGGATATTGCGCACATAGATGATCTTCTCGCTATTAAAGTCCTTTTCACTAACAGTCTTATTGGTGACGTTACAACGCGTTCCGCCGGACATCAGGATCTTGGCGCCCACTTTCTTTTGCCCTTCGAGCAAGAGCACCTGCAATCCGCCTTCGGCTGCCTGGATCGCTGTCATTAAACCTGCCGCACCAGCACCGACGATGATACAATCATAAACCATTTACAAGATATCCTTCTTGGTGATTTCCCGAAACTGGCCGGCTGTAAGCGTGCCTAGTTTTAATTTTCCAAAAGCTATGCGCTTAAGGGTAGTTACTTCCCTGCCCAATGCTTCAAACATACGCCGGATCTCGCGATTTTTTCCTTCAGTTAGCTCTACGATCAAATGTGCCTCTTTATTACTGGCTTTACGCAATGTGATCGATGATGCTTTTAACAATTCCCCTTTATCTTCAATGCCCTGGGATAAAAGCTTCACTTGATCGTCAGTGATCTGGCCTTTGACTGTCACTGCATAGATGCGTGGTATTTCATTACTTGGATCCGTCAGAAAATTTGACAACTGAGTATCGGTCGTCATCAACAATAAACCGTCGCTGGCCATATCCAGGCGCCCGACGGGATGTAAATGCTGCAAATGGGCCGGTAATAGATCGTAAATGGTTCGACGCCCCTTTTCATCCGATCTGGTGGTGACGATCCCACGAGGTTTATAAAACATGATCGTACAGGCAGCCGCCCGATCCACCGGCTTGCCATCCACCGTGATGCGCACTTTTTCCGGTACGACTAAGAATGCTGTATCTTTGATAACACGGCCATTGACCGCAATACGCCCTTCTTCGATGGACCGCTTAGTCTGCGACCGTGACATGATGCCGAGTTTTGACAAGGCGCGTTCTAAAGGAACTTGGCCCATAATCCCACCAGAAAACTTTCCTTAAAACTATTCGTACCTGTAAAATCCTCATCCTGCCCTACCCGCTGAAGATTCGCCACCCGACGGCCATTTAAACCTTTAGCTAAAATACGTTCCAGGTCAGCGTGGCTGATCTCGCTATAATTAGTTGTTACAAGCAAGGCTCCGCCTGGATTTAAAACAGCCACGGCCAATGCCATTAATTTAGGCAGGTCGCGCTTAACCTGGAAAACCTTGCCTTCGTGACGGGCAAAAGACGGGGGATCAAGGATGATCACATCAAAATTATTCGCCTTTTTAAAAGCCCTCTGCAGGAATGAAACTGAATCCGCCTTGATAAATTCCCCATCCGTCGAAGATAGTCCATTGAGCTGATAATTATTTTTCCCGCGCTCAAGGATCTTGCGGCTGATATCCGTATTAATGACGTCCCTTGCACCATGGGCGCGGGCATGCACTCCAAAAGAACAGGTATACGCAAAACAGTTGAGGACCTTTTTCCCTTTGGTAAATTGCCCGGCCATCCTGCGGTTTTTCCGCATGTCCAAAAACAAGCCGCAATTAAGGCCGTCATTCAAATGAACTTCAAATTTAATGCCATGCTCTTCAACGATGGCCTGCGGCTGTGTCCCGATCCATACCTTTTCTTTAATTTCAAGCCCATGACGGGATTTAACGATCAAATAATCCACCGGCATGGCATCTGTCAATACACGGCAGATCTCATCCATGTCTTGATGCCATCGGTCTTCCAGGGCCTGCACATGAATATGTTTGTTATAACGATCGATCAAAAGCCCATCTAAACCGTCCCCTATCCCATTGACTAATCGCATCGCATTGGTGATGGCAGATAATTTAGCCCGTCGTTCAATGGCTTTATGGAGGGTGGTGGCGAGCGCTTTCATGAATGATTTTTTAGAATTCCCTCTATCGCTCGACGGCAATTTTGAGTGGGACACTCTAAATATGCCAACCCAAGCCTTCTCTCAATGACATCATCCGCATGTTGTGCCATCTCAACGTCTTTAGCATAAACGACTTGGGCTGCAATAACTGGTGAACAGGAACAGATCTTTTCTTTAAGCTGATCATGCCCTCGAGTGAGATTAAGCACATCATCAAAACGGCTGCCGTAAATGCCCTGCAAATATCTAATCAGATCCAAAGGCACGTCATAACGCTGGCTTAAGATCTTAAGCTCTTCATTACTGCCGCCGCTGCCGTAAAGAACATACTGCCTGTCATAAGGCATTCGAGACGCCATGTGCGGCATTGCTTTGATAATAGCTTCCTCAGCAATGGCACGGTAAGTGGTGTATTTGCCGCCCATGACAAAATAAATTCCGGAAGAATTACTTTCAATGGCATGTTTGCGGGAAATACGGGAAGGATCTCCTTTTTCCGCAACCAAGGGACGCAGCCCTGCGAATGTCGTAATAATTTTAGAACGGTCGAAATTAATATTCGGAAAGACCCTGCCTGCTTCCTGCAGCAAATATTGGATATCTGCTTCTTCGACCTCCACGCTGTCCGGGCTTTGATGATAATCCGTATCCGTCGTGCCTATCAAAGAATTACCCTTGAAGGGAATGACAAAGAAAATACGTTTGTCCTGACGGCTTTGCAGCAAGAAAGCATTGGGTGAAATTTCACCCCGATAAACAATATGGACACCTTTCGTGGGGCGTAGACGCTTGACCGCATGAGGGATATCTTTTTCAATGAGCTCATCCGACCATGGGCCCGCGGCCACAATGATCTTGGAACCAAAAATATCAATAGACGAACCACTTAAAGAATCATGCGCTTTAACGCCAATGGCACGTTGGCTCTTGTCTTTGATAAAATCTTTGACCTCAATGTAATTGGAAACAACCGCGCCTTGCTTATCCGCCATCAATACATTTTCCAAACAAAGCCTGGCATCATCCATCTGCGCATCAAAATACTCAACGCCTCCGATCAACCCATCCCTGTTAATGCCCGGCGCCATGGACGTGATCTCAGCGACGGATAGAAAGCGGTGATGGCCGATCCTGTATTTACCGCTTAAAAGATCATACAGCCAAACACCCAGTTTCATCATCCACAAAGGCCTGGCATCATTCTTATACACAGGGATGACAAATGGCATGGGTTTGACTAAATAGGGCGCTGCCTGCCACTGGATGAAACGTTCCCTTAGGGCTTCGTGCACCAGGTCGAATTCAAAATTTTCCAGATAACGAATACCGCCATGCAAAAGTTTGGTGGATTTACTCGATGTGCCGCTGGCAAAATCATCTTTTTCCAATAAAGCAACAGTAATACCGCAAGCAGCAGCCAAATTGGCAATGGCAGCACCATTGATGCCGCCACCGACAATGATCAGATCAAATTTATTCTTGGATAAACGGGAATTATCGCGAATCACGTCTGTATTTACCCTCTCATTACGCTAATGCCTGCCGTATCGCATGGCACCAGCCATCATATTTAGACTTAGCTATTGAACGTGACATAGCTGGCTTGAATATTCTCTCGATCTTTTTAATATGACGGACATCCTGCGGTTTCCACAACCCCACCGAAACGCCAGCTAAATAAGCAGCCCCTGCAACAGTTGAATCAACCATCAAAGGCCGTACGATCGGTATGTCCAGCATATCTGCCTGAAACTGCATTAAAAAATTATTGCGGCAAGCCCCTCCATCCACGACGAGTGATTTGATCGCAAGATGGGATTCATGGCTCATCAGATCAAAGACTTCCTTGGTTTGATACGCCATGGATTCTAACGCCGCACGTACGATATGCGCTGTATTTGTTCCTCGTGTCAAACCTGTAATTATCCCCCTGGCATTTGCATTCCAATAAGGCGCGCCTAAGCCTACAAAAGCAGGGACCAAATACACCCCATTCGTATCCTTAATACCTGCGATCACTTTTTCTGTCGATGAAGAATCCTTGACCATCTTTAATTCATCGCGCAGCCACTGGATCACTGCCCCGGCGATAAACACAGCGCCTTCCAATGCATACACGGGTTTACCATTAGCATCACAAGCAAGGGTCGTAAGAAGGCCTTTCTTTGAATACACACATTTATGGCCTGTATTAAGCAGCATAAAACATCCGGTACCATAGGTATTCTTGACACTGCCCGATGTAAAACATCCTTGTCCATACAATGCTGCTTGCTGATCACCCATGACTGCCGTGATGGGAATGCCATCGGGTAGGCCTGCAACACCTCCTGCCGTGTGCCCAAACACCGACGATGAAGGGAGTACTTTCGGCAGGATATTCTCAGGAATATTCAATAATTTCAATAAAGGCTTACTAAAATTTTTGGCTTTGATATCAAAGATCAATGTACGGCTGGCATTGGTCATGTCAGTGACATGTGATGCACCCTTGGTCAATTTATAAATAAGCCATGTATCAATGGTGCCAAACGCCGCTTGGCCTTTAGATGCCTTTTGCCTTAAGCCTTTGACATGATCCAAAAGCCACTGGATTTTTGTGCCTGAAAAATAGGCATCAATGACTAAGCCGGTTGTCTTACGAAATAGACTTTCGTGTTTTTTAAGTTTGGTACAAGCCTCTGCTGTACGGCGGCATTGCCAGACGATGGCATGATAAAAAGGCTTGGATGTCTTGCGGTCCCACATGATGGTGGTTTCGCGTTGATTCGTGATACCAATAGCTGCGATCATTTTGGGATCAATGTGTGATTGCTTGACAGCACGACGGATAACCGTATCAACGCTGTTCCAGATCTCCTCTGCATCATGCTCCACCCAGCCAGGCTTGGGATAATATTGTTTGAATTCCTGATAGGCGCTGGAAACAACACGCCCCTTAGCATCAAAAATAAATGCCCTCGAGCCTGTCGTACCTTGATCAACTGATAAGATGTATTTTTTCATATATCACTGATGAGCGAATCTTTTTTTATTCGCTTCAAAACCTTGTTCACCCAAAACCTTCTTGGCCAAATCATCCTTATTCATGCCGTTATCAAAATCATAATCAACGATAGCTGCTATTTGTATTACCTCTCCAAATGGCCGTTGAAGCATCCCGGGATTGGCTTGAAAAATCTGATCGACCATCTGAACGTAATGGCTTGGCGGCTCATTGATCTTGACCCCTTCCTTATGAAAACGATCAATGTACTCCGACACTGTCAGCATCTTTGCCTGATCATCAGCCAGTATCATCCAGACCGTTGATTTTTTATCCAGCTTCTTCCATACTTCTGAAATATCCACCGTATCATTAGTGCTCGACGCAACAGCAGACGGCTGCGGCTGAGCTTCCGGATAATTTACTGGCACCTGGTCGATCACACCTAAATCCGTTGCTTGTTGTTGGACTTGGCCGCTTGTTTGCTGGCCTACACTGCTTACCGCTTGGGTACTCCCTGTTTCTTGATTTCCAGTACTTATCGATTGATTGTGCGCATTCATAATAGCCTGGGCAATGGCCTGATTACGCTGATCGATCGTCTGTTGATACGTCGGTGGTGCCGGCGCCTGTGAGCTTTGGGATTGGCCAGGCTGTTGCTGTTGATATTGCTGATATTCCTGCTGTTGGGCCTCTTGGGCTTGCTTCTGCTTTTGCGCTTTCATCTGCTGAACGCGGGCGATCATACCAGCGGCATCAGCGATATCCGTCGCCAGATAAAAAATAAAGCAAAAAGAGATAAGAAACGGCCATGGATTCAAACGCACCTGCCTATGATGAAGGATCATTAATTATTATATCAAAAATCCCAAAGCCTTCGCGGCCTAATTTAAGATTCCCATCCGTATGGATAATCCCATCCGGATCCACAGCAAAACTAAAACCTGTATTCGCTGCACGAATGACCCACATATGATTCTCTACAGCTCGCATGACCGCAGCTTGGGCGTGCAGCATATAGGAAGCATTGTCTGTGAACCATCCATCATTGGAGATCTCTACCAGAAAATTGGCACCTGCACGTTTAAGCTGACGCACGATGCGCGGATGTGCGGATTCAGAGCAGATCACTACTCCAAAAAGCAGTGAACTTTTACTAAGCTTGAATAAACCTAATTTATTCCCGGCGCTAAAACGATACCCTCTTCCCCAATCAATGCCCCATCTGGCGAATGGTGTTGTTTCAGCGAAAGGCACCAAGGATTCTTTATGATACAGTCCGCCGACTTGACCGTGCGCATTGATCAACAACGCACTATTGTATTCATTACCATCAATAATAGGTGCGATACCTGTCAGCAAATCCGCATTCATGTGCGATGCCTGTTCAAAAATAAGCGGACGCCATGTATCACTCTGCAAAAGATCGTCAGGAAATGCCGTTTCCGGCCAGATGACCAGGTCAGGATGGCCTAATTTAAAAGACTGTTCCGTCAGATACAGGTGCAGAGCTGCGTTACGGTCAAAAAGATCAAGGTTCATCTTCTGCAAAGGAGAAATATTCGCCTGGATCACACTGATACGCACATGACGTGCTGCTGGAGACACGGGTTCTTTTCTAACCCATCCAATCAAAACAACGCTCAAAAAAATCATTACTGCAGCAATGCTGTATCTCCGTCGGTATTGCCTATGCGTAATAGCCAAATAGATCAACGCATTAACCAAAAAAATAATAAAACTCATCCCTAAACATCCAACAGTGCCATATAACTTAAGCATCAATGGACAAAATGCCTGGGCATGGCTGATATAAAAACTAAACCCTCCCAACAAACTATTGCGCACCCACTCACTTACACACCATAACAAAGGAAAATAAAGGATACCCAACAGCTGATTCCTGGTCGATTTAAAAAACCAGGTGAAGATCACCGCCTGAATACCTAAACCAACAACAAAAACCAAAAACCCCGCAATAGAAATCTTGATCAACCCCTGAGCCATCAATCCATACGCACATAACCCAAACAAAACCCCACACCCTATCCGCTTCTTCAAAGGCTTATCATGCAAAGCCAATAACAAAGGCACCGCAAAAAACCAGATGCACGTCCAACAACCATACATAAAAATCACATTAGGAAAAGAAAGGTAAAAAAGGATGGCAGATAAAAAGACGAATAACATGGCGTGTGTCGGGTGGCCCGGAATTGATATTTACGAAGACAATTTACTTAACGCGTCTTTAGCGCCTGAAAATTCGCTTAACGCTGCTGATTTTGTATAATATGCTTTGGCTTTAACTTTATCCCCGAAGGCATTAACATACATCTCCCCTAAAAGATAATAGCATTGGCTTAAATAAACCTGGTCTTTGTTCGGATCAAACCCCTGGATAGCTTGAAGTAATTGGGTCTCTGCCTGGCGCAGGACCTCCTGGCCCAGATGCTGATCGCTGCCTTTGAAGATCTCAACCCCATTCCCAAACAGCATACTGCCATAATTCATCCGCCTGATCGGCGTGGGGTCAAGGGCAACAGCATGGACCATCAGGTCCATGCCCTTGCTCATATCGCCATCATCAATGGCCTGGGCAGCCTGATCTTCGATATCATCAGCTTGTGATTTGATCTTTTGGGCGTCGGTGGGACTGGTTTGTGCAAAGGAAACTGCAGGCCATAACAGCAAGAAAAGAAAAACAAGGCCCCTGCAGCAAGGGATCATGATTAATCGTTACTCCCCTGTGCCATTGAATCGTCCTGCTTTTTGGCCGGTACAAATTGATCATCAGGGATATCAATAAGTTCATGGAGCAATGCCGCTGATTTTAGCATATTGTCCCTGTCTTGCTGGGCCTGAAAAACTTCAACACTGTGACGGGCGGCCAAAACTGCCGGCAATTTCTTACCGATCATTTTATTCGCTATGCTCAGCATATAAAAAACAGTCCCGTTATCAGGGAATGTCTTGGCCGTCATTTCAAGGAATTGTTCGGCATGGTCATATTCCTGGACCTTCAGGAGGATCTGGGCTAAAAGCAAATAGGCCTCCGGTTCAGAAGGATTGATCTTAATGGATGTTTCCAGGTCTACGATCGTTTCCTTCAGGTCTTTATTTTGCAGGTCATTCAAACTTTTCAGGATCAATTTATGCCCGATATCTTTGCGTTGATCAACACTTGGCTGCTGTTGAATGTCTGGCTTTTGGCATCCGGCCAATGCAAAAATGGTTATGAAGGCAATTAGGATATTTCTCATGATGATCTCTCTTTCGTTAACTTTTTTGGCTGACAATCGACGCTAAATATTTATCAACACCGCTGGCTGCCGTGCGCCCTTCATTGATCGCCCATACGACCAACGACTGGCCGCGGGTCATATCGCCTGCGGTAAATACACCTGGGACGGAAGTCATCTTGTTAGCATCGCAAGACACATTCCCCCGCGCATCCAACGCAACTCCCAGTTCTTCGATCATCCCTTTTTTGACAGGGCCTACAAACCCCATTGCCAAAAGTAATAACTCACATTCCATTTCAAATTCTGAACCCGCAACCTCGCTCATTTTCATTTGCCCGGTAGCAGGATCTTTGGCCCACTCTAGACGGACAGCGTGCAATTTTTTCAACTTGCCATTCTCGCCGCTTAAACGCTTGGTCATGATGCTGTAATCACGCGTACATCCTTCTTCATGGGAACTGGAGGTGCGTAAAATAAACGCCCAGTTGGGCCATGGATTATCCGACGAACGTTTTTCCGGAGGCTGAGGCATCAATTCAAACTGATGAACACTCAAA
>Ga0206909_1054_pt1 | contig 9752 bp, 10 predicted proteins | sample Alteio_BWOrgHeat_76_FD_152943 | JGI IMG/M metagenome (GOLD analysis project Ga0206909, IMG submission 152943) | Enriched cells from forest soil in Barre Woods Harvard Forest LTER site, Petersham, Massachusetts, United States -... | ecosystem: Environmental > Terrestrial > Soil > Temperate forest > O...
ACCGCAAAGTCGGAAGTGCCGATCGTTGATATTAAAAACCTGAATGTAACAAGCAAAAAAACCGAGATACTAAAAAATATCAATCTCGTTATACCTAAAAATAAAATCACTGTTTTGCTTGGTCCGTCAGGTTGCGGCAAAACAACTTTATTGAAATGCCTCAATCGTCTCACTGATTTGTACAGCGATATAGATCTGAAAGGTTCGATAAAAATAAACGGTGATGATATTTTAAACAGCAAACAGGACATTACATCAATTCGTCAGAAAATGGGATTGTTGCTGCAAAGACCATTTCCATTGCCGATGTCCATTTATGAAAATATTGCTTACGGATTGAAGTTGAAAGGCGTTCGCAAAAAATCGATCATCAACGAAAAAGTAGAAAAGCATTTGCGTGAAGTGGCATTGTGGGATGAAGTGAAGGACAGGCTGAAAACCTCTGCACAAAAGCTTTCCATCGGTCAGCAGCAGCGTTTGTGCCTTGCGCGCGGGCTTGCGGTAGAACCCGAAATAATTTTGGCTGATGAGCCCACTTCTGCGCTTGATCCGATCTCTACAAGGATCATTGAAGATCGTTTTCTCGCAATGAAAAATGATTACACCATCATACTTGTGACACACAGTTTAAGACAGGCGATTCATCTTGCTGATTACATTGTGTTCATGTTTTATGGAGAAATAATTGAATACGGACCTGCAAAACAATTGCTGGACGATCCAAAGACAGACATCTTCAAAGAGTATTTGAAAGTAGGTCCATAAAATTAAAATTGTTGTTGGGGTTTAGTTTGAGTAAAACCCAAAGGCTGCCTTTTTCTAAAGGTGGCCTATTTTTTAAGTTGATGTTATTTCGTTGACAGCGCTCAACTTCAATAACAAGCTGTCATTTCAATTGCCTTCAGTTTGCTGTTTGTCCACACCATAATCTTTGTGCTCGTACACACTCACACTTATCTGCCAGATTGATAAAACATATTGCATGGAGAGATCGACCACCACATCTTTTAATGCACCTGTTTCAGGCGCAGGCGTTAAAAGTACAGTAGCAAAGCGTTTGCTGTCATCAGGCCCTTCATAATCTCCATGAAGCGTTATTTTGTTTCCGCCGATCGATGCACTTGCTGTCTTCACGCGGCTGTAATATTCATGGAACTTTAATTTCGCCTTGTTATAATCATCGGTTGAAAGCAAAACTGTTTTCCAACTGTACACATGATCTTTTTCCGCGCCCGTTTGTGTAATGACGCTTGAGTCTGCATTCGGAATATTTACACTGCATGTATAATCTGTCGTTTGCACATCCTGATCGATCATCGTGCCTTTGATATTGACAAATTGATTTGGATAATCTGCCAGCACTTTTGATAAAGCATTGCTGATGTCATTGTTTGGATTGAGTAAATGCATTTGCGCATTTGCAGAAACTGAGAGGATGAAAAGAATTGCGGTAAAATATTTTTTCATTCAGGATAAAATTTTTCCGAAAATAAATACTTGCCGTTGCAAAGCGTCCATGTAGTTGTTCACGCAGTGTTAATGAAAATACAGAATGAGCTCTCAATCATTTTTATTGCGTTCTTCCTTTTCAATATTTAAATGCCGGATGAAATCTTTGCAAAGTCTCTCTCAAATAATCCCTGTCGAGATGCGTGTAGATCTCAGTCGTGGTAATGCTTTCATGTCCCAGCATCTGCTGCACGCTGCGCAGATCGGCGCCGCCTTCTACTAAATGTGTGGCGAAAGAATGGCGGAAAGTATGCGGCGAAATATTTTTGGTAATGCCTGCTTTTTTTGCCAATGCTTTAATGATGTAGAATATCATCACGCGCGACAGATTTTTACCGCGGTTGTTGAGGAACAAAATATCTTCAAAACCTTTTACAATATTTTGGTGTACACGAATTGTGTTTGTATAAATTTTAATGTATTTGACGGCATCGCTGCCGATGGGCACCAATCTTTCTTTATCACCCTTGCCGATCACACGTATAAAACCAACATCGAAATAAAGGCAGCTTATTTTCAGATTGATCACTTCGCTCACGCGCAGGCCGCAACTGTACATCGTTTCAAGAATTGCTTTGTTGCGCGTGCCATCAGATGTACTCAGATCGATGGCGGAAATTATTTTTTCTATTTCTTCAAAACTGAGGATATCGGGCAAAGCGCGTTTTAATTTTGGTGCTTCGAGTAAAAGTGAAGGATCGGAAGTAACAATATTCTCGGCTAAACAATATTTGTAAAATGAACGTATGCCCGAGATGATCCTTGATTGTGATGCGGGTGTCATTCCAAGCTCGCCGATCCACTTCACAAATTTTTGCAATGCCTGCAGATCCAATCCCTGCGGCGTTTCCATGCTTTTGACGGCCTGGAGGTAATCGGTGAGTTTGTTGATGTCGCGCAGGTATGCTTCCACAGAATTTTCGCTCAAAGATTTTTCGAGCTGAAGGTAAGCTTTGAAGTTTTTTTTATAGGCATCCCACATGCAAAGAATGTTGATCGGTTAATTGTTGCTTGGTTGATCGACCTGCAAATTGAAGATTAAATATGAAATGTGCAACGGATAATTTTTTGTGAAGCTGAAGCCCAATTTATATTCTGCAGATGAACGTTTCCAATCTGCTGCTTCGACACGCAGATTGCGCAACGATGATGCCATGAAAAACTATTGGTGATACCATAATAAATAACTTCTTACAATATGCAATTGGCATTATATTGCAGCATTAATAAAATGATTTAATGCAACCTGTAAATCTTCGTTCGTTCAAGCAAAAAGTAAGGCATAATAAAAAAGCGTTCAAACGATTTCTCGGCAAGCTTGAAAAAGATCCGCCGCGCGGTCTGGATAAAATGGCCGAGCAAGTGGATGCAGAAGTGTGGAAAGAAATTGATTGCCTGAGTTGTGCGAACTGCTGCAAGTCAATGACACCAACGTTTACACCGAAAGATATAAAACGTATTTCGTCGCATCTTGAAATGACTGTGGCTGATTTTAAAAATAAATGGCTGCACTACGAAAAAACGGACAAAGATTGGGTGAACAATAAACAGCCTTGCCAGTTTTTGAATTTGAAAAATAATATGTGCAGCATTTATGAAGTGCGGCCTGAAAGCTGCGCAGGTTTTCCGCACCTGACGAAAATGAAAATGGTGGAATATATTCATGTGCACCAGCAGAATATTGATTATTGCCCTGCCACTTACAGGTTTGTGGAAAAGATGATGGAGAAGTTGGTTGATTAGTTGATTGGTTTATTCGTTTATTGTAATGTTTTTATTTCTGTGATTAAAAATAAATATCCTCAATTAAAAAAAACTCGACAGGCTGATTGTATAAAATGGTGATGGCAACTGCATCGAACTGCACATACTTCCATTCGGGATGCAGGTATTGGTATTCTTCTGCAGCGTTTTTCAGGTTGTTCATTTTTTTTGTACTGATGCTTTCTTCGGGTTTGCCGTATTTATTGGATGTGCGTGTTTTAATTTCAAAAAAATGAAGGCGGTTATTTTTACTGGCGATGATGTCAACTTCCAGTTGTTTGAAACGCCAGTTGCGCTCGACAATGGTAAATCCTTTTTCAATTAAAAATGTTGCAGCAAGTTCTTCGCCTTTGGCGCCCGTGGTTTGGTTGTGGTTCATAGTGGTAATTTTTTCAGCGGTTATATAAAGCGTTAATTCATTTATCAGTTAACAGGTTTGTTTGTTAATTTGTGTAATTAGTTTTAATTCGTGCAATCAGTTTTAAATAAATGAATACTCAAGATAAAATTTTTAAATTAAAAGGGCAAGTGCAGCATTATGCATGGGGCGGATTTGATTTCATTCCATCATGGATGGGTATTGAAAATGCAACGCACAAACCCTTTGCAGAATACTGGATGGGCGCGCATCCGTCTTTACCGTCATTTATTATACACGAAAACAAAGAATACGACCTGGGTGCACTGATCAAAGAAAATGCTGCATTTTTTCTTTCGGCAAAAACAATTCAGCAGTTTGGAAATCTGCCTTATCTATTCAAGATCATGGATGTGCATGACATGCTTTCCATCCAGGTGCATCCTTCCAAGGCTGAAGCGGAGAAAGGATTTGCGCATGAAGAGAAATCAGGCATCCATATTAATGCACCGCACAGGAATTACAAAGACAAAAATCATAAACCTGAAATGCTTGTTGCATTAAGTGAGTTTTGGCTGCTGCATGGTTTCAAACAAAAAGAAGAATTGAAGAAAATTTTGCGCGATGTAAAAGAATTTGAAAGCCTTGTAAAAATATTCGGCAAAGGAAATTACAAAGCATTGTATGAATATGTAATGACGATGCCGCAGAAAGAAGTTGATAAATTATTATTGCCGCTGATAAAAAGATCGGTCGGCCTGAAAGAAAAAGATCAACTGACAAAAGACAAACCTGAATGGTGGGTTGCAAAACTTTTTCAGGAAAAAGATGTACGCGATAATTTTGACAGAGGTATTTTTTCCATTTATTTTTTCAACATCGTTCACTTAAAAAAAGGTGAAGCGATCTTTCAGGATGCAGGCGTGCCGCATGCTTACCTCGAAGGGCAGAATATGGAATTGATGGCAAACAGCGACAATGTTTTGCGCGGCGGTTTAACTGCAAAGCACATTGATGTAAATGAATTGATGAAGCATGTTATGTTTGAAGGCATGATGCCGGAAATAATAAAAGGCAAAAGAAAAAACAACGGCGAAAAAAATTACCCTTCTTCTGCAATGGATTTCGGGATGAGTAAAATAGAATTGAAAAAGGGCGAATCGTATAAGGCGCATTCCGCTTCTCTTGAAATATTTTGTGTAATGGATGGAACGCTGAAGATCAGCGGTAGTAACGGTTTGCTGGTTCAAAAAGGAGAAGCTTTCGCCGTATTGCCAAATGAAAAATATACAATATCCGCAACCGGTTTTGTTGAATTGTACAAAGCTTTTTTGCCATAAAAATTTAAAACCTAAATTTGTCTTTCAAAGCAAAGTGAATTATGAAAAATAAAAAGTCGATCATTGTCTCGCTCATATTGTTGGTTCTGGTTTCAGCAGTTTACCGCATTCTGCCGCGGCCTTCAACTTTGTATGGTTTTGCGCCGCAAATTGCCATGACACTTTTTGGCGGAGCTATTTTTGTAAAAGATAAAAAATGGGCTTTTGCATTACCGATTATATCTATGTTTATTGGCGATCTGCTTTTCCAATTTTTATACAGCAAAGGATTGAGTATCATGCCTGGATTTTATGAAGGGCAATGGCAAAATTATTTGCTGTTTGCAGGATTGACGGTCATTGGATTTTTTATCAAAAAAATAAATGTGCTGAATGTATTGATCGGTGCACTTGCTTCTCCAACTGTTTATTTTCTTGTTTCAAATTTTATTGTTTGGGCAGGGGGCGGAGGTTTGAACAGGCCAAGAACTTTTGCAGGTTTGATGCAATGCTACAATGATGGTTTGCCTTTTTATCCCGGGAGTGTCATCGGTACACTTTTCTTTTCAACAGTTTTATTCGGTGGATATTATCTTGTCAAAAAAAATTCGGTTCAGCATCAGGCCGCATAATTTTTTCATTTAAATACTTTAATTCAATTGCGGATCCGCAGGATAGTTGATGATCTGCTCATATTCGCTGCCCAACTGTTTCACCGCATCCTTCCATATCATTTCTGCATTGTTGTGAAACACTAATTTTTTATTCCCGTCCGAAATGAGCCATGTCTTTTCTTTCATTTCATTTTCCAGTTGGCCATCACTCCATCCGCTGTAACCGAGATAAAAACGGATCATGCTTTCGGAAATTTTATTCAGCCTTAAAAGTTCTGTCACTTCCTCAAAATCTCCTCCCCAGAATATGCCATTTATTATTTCTGTTCCGCCTGAAATAAGGTCGGGGCATTGATGAAGAAAATGTACCGTATCTTTTTGCACCGGTCCGCCATCATACACCGGAAAGCTGCATCCATCAAGGGCTTCGATCAGTTCCCCGATCGGCTGGTCGAGCTGGCGGTTCATCACAAAACCAAAACTTCCTTCATTTCGATGGTCGCATAAAAGAATGACCGAACGAAAGAAATTCGGATCTTTTAAGAACGGATCTGCTATCAATATTTTGCCCGCACCCAACTCATTCATACCATTAATTTAGTGCTTTCATTCAGAACGGGAAAAAATTATTGTATTATGTTTGTGTAGTTAAAATGATGGTAAACCTTTTTGCTGAATTTTAAACGACACTCGCCTGTTCTATTTTTGCCCCGATGAAAAAAGTTTTTCCTGCTATAGTTATCCTGATTGCTTTGTCGCTGCTTGGCATTATTGTGCTGCAGGTTTCGTGGCTGAGTAATTTGTGGCAGGTGCAACAGCAAAAGATCCAATACAAAGTAGAGAGAGCCGGTGTTTCTGTGATGGAGCAATTGAGCAAGGAATCTTCTGTTATTCCTTTTTCTCATTTGCAGCAATCGTCGCCTCTTCAATTAACGCCTGATGGTCTTTCAGTCGCCATTCAACCACCATTGAGTATTTCGCAACGTTACACACTCAGCGAGATCTCCGACAAACTTAAAGACGCTTTTAACAAAGAGGGACTTAAAGATCTGCATTTTGAATTCGGCATTACTTCCAACTCCGATGAATGGGTGGTGGAAATGAGCTCTAGGGATTTTGAAACAGGATGGGCCGATACTGTTCATAACAAGCAATGCTATATTCCGGTTATTCCCGCAAACGTAACAAGTATGGGCAACGAAGTGCCTTATGAACATCTTCTTATTCTCATTCCCGATTTTAATACACAGGTCTGGCAATCGTTGATATGGATGATCGGCGGTTCGGTTTTGTTTACGATCATTATCATTGCAGCATTTTATCTTACCATTAAAACAATGTTGAACCAGCAGAAATTAAATAAGATCAAAAGTGATTTTATCAATAACATGACGCACGAATTTAAGACACCGCTTGCAACTATTTCTCTCGCGATCGATGCATTGCGCAATGACAAAGTGCAGCGCGATGCAGAGAAACAACTATACTTCAGCAGTGTGATAAAAGAAGAGAATAAAAAAATGAACAGGCACGTGGAAACCATACTGCAGGCGGCTTTAATGGACAGGCAGGAGTTGAAATTGAAATCCGTTCCGTTGCATGTACATAAAATTTTAGAACATGTCGTGGATCATTTTGCCTTGCAGCTTGAAGAAAAAAAAGGTGAACTGATATTACAGCTCAATGCAAAAAATGATCTCGTAAATGCTGATGAAATTCATTTTACCAATCTCATCAACAATCTTGTTGACAATGCCATTAAATATTCAAAAGATTCCGGACTGCAAATAAAGATCACCACACATTCAAGTGCGCGATACCTAATTCTTCAGGTGGAAGACAATGGAATCGGAATGAGCAAGGAAACGGTAAAAAGAATTTTTGAAAAATTTTATCGTGCACATACGGGAAACCTGCACAATGTAAAAGGTTTCGGGCTCGGCATGAGCTATGTGAAAACAGTGATTGATGCACACAATGCAAAAATAAAAGTTGACAGCACTTTGGGCAAAGGCAGCATCTTTACAATTGAAATGCTCTTGTCAAAAAATGAAGAAGAATTTTAAATCACGCTTCATATTTCCAGATCAAACATCCATCGCCGTAGCTTAAAAATCTGAAATTATTTTCAAGCGCATAGTCATAGATTTTTTTCCAGTCTTTTCCTGCAACTGCTGCAACAAGCAACAGCAGCGTGGATTGCGGCTGATGAAAATTGGTGATAATTCCTTTTGCAATTTTTAATTGATAGCCCGGCGCAATGATGATCTGCGTTTTAGAAATAATTTTCTTCAGATCATTTTCTTCCATCCAAAACAAAAGATCTTGCAATGCATCCTTCACAGAAATATCCTGCGGCAATTCATAAGGATCCCATTGATGAACTAAAATATGTTCAAGTTCAATTTCTTTATGGCATCTTTTGTTTGATTTCTGGCTTCTCACTTTTACTCCCATCCAGTACAAACTTTCAATCGTTCTCAATGATGTAGTGCCGACTGCAACAATAGTTTTATCTGAATGTGCAAGCAGGTTCCCGATCAATTCTTTTTTCACTTCAAAAAATTCGCTGTGCATTTCGTGCTCTGCGATGGTTTCAGTTTTTACAGGTTTAAAAGTGCCTGCGCCAACATGCAGCGTCACAAAATCTTTATTGATTTTTTTTGATTGAAGTTTATCAAACAACCTTTCTGTAAAATGCAAACCTGCAGTCGGCGCAGCAACCGAGCCATCCATTTTCGCATAAATGGTTTGATAAGTTACTTTGTCTTTTTCTTCAGCCACACGATTTAAATATGGTGGTAAAGGAATGGCTCCTGCGAGATGCAATATCTCTGCAAAGCTTGCTGTATCATCATTCCAGGCAAATTCTATTAAAAAATCATCCGTTCCTTTTTCAATTTTTTTTGCTGTCAGCTCAATTATTTTTTTATCATTTTCTATCCTCAAGATCAATAATTCTTCTTTCCATTTTTTTGCACCGCCGATCAAACATTTCCAGAAGACCTTTTTCTTTTGCAGCATTGCAGATGTAATGTCTGCATAACTTTCATCAGGCTCAAGGCAAAATAATTCTATCACAGTTCCTGTCGATTTTTTAAACAGCAATCTTGCTTCAACGACTTTTGTATCATTGAAAACGAGTAATGAATTTTCCGGAATATGCGCGTCGAGATTGTAATAAATATCTTCAGTTATTTCCCCATTTTTCCAGATGAGCAATTTGCTTTCATCTCTTTTTTCCAAAGGATATTTTGCGATCCGTGTTTCAGGCAGATCATAAGAAAAATCTTTTATCAATAAATTTTTGGGATGCATTAATTAAAAGGGAAATTATTATTTATAATTTTTTTTGGTAACCGGCATTTGTTTTTCATGGCATCATCGTTGCGACGCTCCGTTCATCTGCAGAATATAAATTGGGCTTTTGGTTCACAAAACTCGGTTTTCCACAGCAATTCACATCTATTCACAGTTAAATCACAGGCCATTTTTTGTCATTCTTGTTAAACGCTGTGCTGCATTGAATTACAGCTATTTACTCAATGTGGACAAATTACGTGGGAAAAATTTTTCCGTTGAAGTGGGAAAAAGTGTTATTTTGTGTCTGTAAATGGTATTTTTAAAATAAATTTTCATAAATGATTGGTTTTCTTGGCGAATACGAATCAACAATTGATGCAAAAAGTCGCTTCCTTCTTCCGGCAGGGTTTAAGAAACAATTGCCTGAAGGTGAAGCGCGCTTTGTGATCAGCCGTGGATTTGAAAAATGCCTCAGTTTATATCCTGAAAAAAGCTGGGAACCCATTTTTGAAAAAATCAGTCTTTTAAATGATTTCGACCCAAAAGTAAGGGAATTCCGCCGTCAATTTCTGGGCGGCGCAACGGAAGTGGAACTTGATTCTGCGGGGCGTTTGTTGTTGCCGGCTACGCTGAAAGATTTTGCAGGATTGCAAAAGGACATCATCCTCGTGGCGGCACTTAATAAAATAGAAATATGGGATGCGGGTAAGTATAAACAGCTCTTTGAGTCATTTTCACCTGAAGGCTTCAGCGCATTGGCGAATGAAGTGATGGCCGAGAAGAAAATTAAAAATGAATAATTGAAAAAGGAACGGATGATTTTTTAATAGAATTTGCCTGGAATGATGATACAGCAAGCTTTGCAGAGATATTGCATCTCGCAGG
>Ga0206909_1208_pt1 | contig 9520 bp, 8 predicted proteins | sample Alteio_BWOrgHeat_76_FD_152943 | JGI IMG/M metagenome (GOLD analysis project Ga0206909, IMG submission 152943) | Enriched cells from forest soil in Barre Woods Harvard Forest LTER site, Petersham, Massachusetts, United States -... | ecosystem: Environmental > Terrestrial > Soil > Temperate forest > O...
TATTTCGAACACAAAGTTTACCTGCGCAAAAACGAACCAATTTCGGATCGTTCACGCGTGTATTCGATGTCAATTCTTGCGCTGCTTTCCCTTCGGCGAATGCTTCCTTTTACGAAAACACCACGCCTTTGGAAAGCTGCAAATACTTGTAGTAAGTATTGCCCGTCAAATATTCAATTTTCAAAGATCAGACTTCTTCGCTACTGCCGAAGACGTCGAAAATCAGCTTTCCGTATTTCAATGTCGGAAAAACTCACCTTCGGTTTCTTCGGGTTTAGTGGTGGGCCTGGATAGACTCGAACTATCGACCTCACCCTTATCAGGGGTGCGCTCTAGCCACCTGAGCTACAGGCCCTCGGTGAACCCGCCCCGCCCGATAACCTCCGGTCGGAGCGGCTCAAACTGGTGGAGCTGGTCGGGATCGAACCGGCGACCTCCTGAATGCAAATCAGGCGCTCTCCCAGCTGAGCTACAGCCCCAAAACTTAAATCGAGGCCAATTGGATGCAGAGCAGTCAGCACCAGGCCGACTACTACTCTAACCACTTCAATGAACTTCAGGCAAGAGTCCGAAACGTATTTTCAGCCTTCCGCTGCTTCGAACCGGAAAACCGGTCTTCCACAGCTTCAAACTGAATTGGACTGGAACGGCTGCCACTCGTACACTCAGAGCGGCTCCAGCCACGGTCTCTTTAGAAAGGAGGTGATCCAGCCGCAGGTTCTCCTACGGCTACCTTGTTACGACTTCACCCCAATCATGAGTCATACCTTGGGCCGCTGCCTCCCTTGCGGGTTAGCGCGCGAACTTCTAGTACAACCCACTTTCGTGATGTGACGGGCGGTGTGTACAAGGCCCGGGAACGTATTCACGGCGGCGTTCTGATCCGCCATTACTAGCGATTCCAGCTTCATGCAGGCGAGTTGCAGCCTGCAATCCGAACTGAGAACGGTTTTTTGGGATTGGCTCCCCCTCGCGGGTTGGCAGCCCTTTGTACCGTCCATTGTAGCACGTGTGTAGCCCTGGACATAAAGGCCATGAGGACTTGACGTCATCCCCACCTTCCTCCAGGTTATCCCTGGCGGTCTCCTGCGAGTTCCACCTTTCGGTATGGCAACACAGGACAAGGGTTGCGCTCGTTGCGGGACTTAACCCAACATCTCACGACACGAGCTGACGACAGCCATGCAGCACCTATACTACGGTCCCTTGCGGGAAGGCCTACTTTCATAAGCTGGTCCGTAGCATTTCGAGCCCAGGTAAGGTTCTTCGCGTTGCGTCGAATTAAACCACATGCTCCACCGCTTGTGCGGGCCCCCGTCAATTCCTTTGAGTTTCAGCCTTGCGACTGTACTCCCCAGGCGGCATATTTAACGCGTTAGCTCCGGCACGGATCAACTGAATGACCCACACCAAATATGCATCGTTTAGGGCGTGGACTACCAGGGTATCTAATCCTGTTTGCTACCCACGCTTTCGTGCCTCAGCGTCAGTTATGGTCCAGAAAGCCGTTTACACCACCGGTGTTCCTCCTGATATCTACGCATTTCACCGCTACACCAGGAATTCCACTTTCCTCTCCCACACTCTAGTCCCGCAGTTTATAGCGCACCCTCCCAGTTAAGCCGGGAGATTTCACACCATACTTACAGGACCGCCTGCGCACCCTTTACGCCCAGTAACTCCGAACAACGCTTGCTGCCTACGTATTACCGCGGCTGCTGGCACGTAGTTAGCCGCAGCTGCTTCTGCAGGTACCGTCATAATCTTCCCTGCCGAAAGAGCTTTACACCCCGAAGGGCTTCATCGCTCACGCGGCGTCGCTGCATCAGGGTTTCCCCCATTGTGCAAGATTCCCCACTGCTGCCTCCCGTAGGAGTCTGGCCCGTGTTTCAGTGCCAGTGTGGCCGTGTGCCCTCTCAGGCCGGCTACCGATCAAAGCCTTGGTAGGCCATTACCCTACCAACAAGCTAATCGGCCGCGGACCCCTCCTCCAGCGCATTGCTGCTTTCCTCTCTCGAGCTTATGCGGTATTGTCGTCGGTTTCCCAACGGTATTCCCCACTAGAGGGCAGGTTATCCACGTGTTACTCACCCGTACGCCACTTTACTCATGGATTGCTCCACTTTCTCGTTCGACTTGCATGTGTTAGGCGCGCCGCCAGCGTTGATTCTGAGCCGGGATCAAACTCTCATTTTAGTTCGTGAGAATTATCGCTCCGGTTGAACCCAAAGTTCATTTAAGAACGTACGCGAAACGGGCTTTCACCCACCTCGCGCCGTACTGACGAAGTAAATTAGTGCATCCAATTAGATTGTCAAAGATCTGTACCAGACCTTTCTACCCCATGAAAGGCGCAGAAATTACTGGCAGGCCTCGAAACTTGCCGGTCCATCTTGCATAAATCCCTCGCGTACAGCGCAAGGAGTCTTTACAACCTGATCAGACCGTTTAAAATTTCAATTCTTGAAAGAACTACGAGGAAGGTTGTTACCACCGCAGGCCGAAATCGGGAGAAGCCCCTCGATCTACCTCAACAGCTTGTTACCTACCTTACGAGAGTCTTACTATTTCTACCACTCCGAGCACCGCTTTGCAAGCGCCTTGTTTATGGCGCTCATAAAACTTCTGAATCGGAGCCCGGTTCAGACTCTTTCAGTCACCTCTTGCGACTCTAGCACATCGCATTTGGTGGTTGCAACCGAATCCGCCACTTCTTCCCAATTTCGCGATTAAATCCTCGAAATCGAAATTCAGTTTCGGAAAGCGCGAAACAATCTCGCGCCCTCGGCAACTTCTAAAATGTACCATTGCGGCATTCGGCGCGCAACTATATCGTCACAATTGTCTGATGGGAATCAGTTCGTCCAGGCGCTTTCTTCAAGTGAAAGCGCCGCGAGACTTGTCAGATGCCTCGGTGCAAAAGCCTCGGCCGACCACCGTGTTTCGTCGTAGAGATGGATTCCGACGAAATACCCGTAATCCCTGTAGACACAGTATGATACGTGCCCAAAGAACCGGACTTCGTCGATCGACATGGCCGAGATCGAAATGCCGGTTCCGGGCGGGATGTGCTCCTCAACCTGGACGCACGCGCCTAACGGAGAAATATCTTCAAGAACACCTTCGGTGGTCCGGCAGTCGTCTTCGCCTTCCAGCCAGTCGACTCTTACCAGATCCGCACATAAAAACCTGCCCTCAAATCGCCGCTCATTCATGAACCTAATATCGGCAGACTTTCAAGGCAGGTTTAGTTCACGTCCGACATCAGGCCCCAAAACCAGAGGCGTCTATCCCAATAAATGACCCATTTTCGCCTGTTTCGTGGCCAGATAATTGCGCCGCGACTCATGCACTGCCGCAATGCAGGGCACCCGCTCCACAACCTCAACCCCCGCCGCATCGAGCGCCCTCACCTTGTCCGGATTATTCGACATCAACCGCACCCGGCGAATGCCCAGACTTCGCAGAATAGCGCCCGGAAGGAAATAATTGCGCAGATCACTCTCGAATCCCAACTGTTCGTTGGCTTCAACGGTGTCGGCTCCCCGATCCTGCAACTCGTACGCCCGGAGTTTATTCATCAGCCCGATCCCCCGCCCTTCCTGGTGCTCGTAGATAATCAGGCCCCGTCCTTCACCTGAAACCTCTCTCAGCGCGATCTCCAGCTGCGCCCGGCAATCGCAGCGCAAGCTGTGAAACACGTCGCCCGTCAGGCATTGGGAATGTATCCGAAGCAGCGGAGGTGGTTCTGCCTGCACGTCACCCATCTGGAGGACCACAGCCTCTTCAACCCGCTTCGCGGTGCGGCCTTCAAATCCGAAGATTCGAAATAATCCGAATTCTGTGGGAAAATTCGCCTCGGCGGCCTTGGTAAGGACAAAATTCGCAGGATCTTCCATGGAAATAAGTGGACGAAATAACTCCATTATAATGAGCGGTTGATCGTATGGTGACGCAATGAGAAATCACCGGACGCAAGCGGTGCCGCGCGGAACCGGCGGGTAGCGAGCGGCGAATGGATCAATCACAGCCGCTCGTCCCTCTGCTCGTCAGGGTCGGCGCCGCCGCTTCGATCGCCAGTTTCGGCGTCAGGAGCGAAGCCGTCAAGCGTATGCTGTTGCGCGAGGAGCGTACTCTCGCCCAGCGCAGCCGCCTCGCCCTCTGGTTCGCGATTATGTTTCTTCCCGGAGTGGCCATCCGGGTTGTCGCCCCTGCCTATTCCGCCCTCGACCTCGCGCTCGAGGGGGCGTTTCTCGCGGGCATCACGGGAGGCTATATCTGCGGATGGTTTGCCGGAATGATGATCGCGATCCCTTCCCTCCTGATCCCCTCCCCGGGAAAAGAACTCCTTGCGCTTCCCTTCCTTGCGATGATCGGACTGGGTGGCGGCATGCTCCGTGACCTCGCTTCCGACAAAGAGGACATCTGGCGCTTCTCTCCCTTTCCCGACGCCAACTTTTTCCGCCTGATCAGACAGCCCCTCGACTTCCGCAGCGCGCTCTTTCAACTGTTGTTCCTGCTGGGGATGTTGGCTGCCGAATTTCTTCGTGAGGAACTGGGCACCGTCTTTAACCCGGAATTGTTCACAATCGCACGCGCCCACGACCCTTTCTCTCTCCGCCTTGCCGCCTATGCCTCCACCTGTTTCTGCATCACCATTCCACTCAAGGTCTGGAACAATACTCGCAATGAAGTGAAGCTCAAAGAGCAGAAACACCTGCTCATCCAGGCCCGTCTCGATGCGCTCGCCAGTCAGATCAATCCACACTTTCTCTTCAACACCCTGAACTCCGTCTCCACGCTCATTCGCATCAATCCCGAGCAGGCGCGAGCCATGATCGTGCGCCTTTCGCGTATCATGAGAGGACGCCTGAGGAATCAGGAGCATTTCGCCCCACTGCGGGACGAAATGGCTTTCATCGAAGACTATCTCTCCATCGAACTTGTGCGATTTGGCGATAAGTTACGCGTCGTGAAACACATCGACCCTTCGACATTGGATATGCTGATTCCGAGCATGTTGCTGCAGCCTCTGATCGAAAACTCAATCCGGCATGGCTTTTCGAGCAAAGTTGACGGCGGCGCCATAACGATTCGGACCACCCACGGCAACGGGCGGCTGTTGATCGAAGTCGAAGACGACGGGGTCGGCATCCCAGAGGCGGAATTGGCCCGAATTTTCAACAAAGGTATAGGCGTGACCAATGTCAAAGAGCGGTTGAAGGTTTTGTATAACCAGGACTACCGGATGTTGATCGATAGCCAGCCTGGACGCGGGACCCGCATCGAAATCGAGGTACCGGAGACTCAGACGCGTCTGGCGGCGGTCTCCTGATGGCGCCTTTCCGAATGACGACACTCACTGCCCCGCAGCCGCTCAAAGAACGGATCAGGATTGACAGGAACGGATTTCACGGCCTGCCTGGTCCCACACGCCGGATCTACGATCTGGTCTCGGGCGTTTATCCTTTGTCCACCCTGTTGTTCCATGAAAAGGCCCACAAAGTCGCTCTGTCCCTGGCGGGCATAACCGACGGCACGAGAGTGCTCGAAGTCGCTACCGGTTCCGGAGAAATGTTCCGCCGCCTCGCCCGAATCAATTCGACCGGTATGACGTGCGGATTTGATCTTTCTCCAAACATGGCGGCGCGCACGCAGCGCCTCGCGCGCCGCCGTCTTCCCGCGGCGCGCGCGCACTGCCAGGCCGTCGATGCCTGTAATATGCCTTTCCGCGATGGCGCATTTGACGCCGTTGTCTGCTGCTATCTCCTCGAACTCATGGGTTCGGAAGATATCAGCCGGGCGCTGGCAGAGATTCACCGCGTATTACGCTCCAACGGATGCCTCGCGCTGGTGTTGATCGGCCAGAACGTCCCTGCCTTTAACGCCCTGTATCGCGTTGCCGGCGGACTCGCGCCCGCCTTCTGGGGCCGCCAGGTGGAAACTGCGATTCCCGAAGCCATCCGGGACTTCGACTTCGAGATCGAGCACGATTGCAAGGTGCAACAGGGGTTTTATCCCTCGCGCGTGATGATCGCACGTAAGTAACTCCGGTGGCCCGTCAAGTGCTGGCTGCGGAAGGGAGGTTATATGGCTGAAGAAACCAAAAAGTGTGCACACCCGGCGTGCCTCTGTCCCGCCGCGCAGGGCAGCAATTACTGTAGTACGTCCTGTGAGGACGCGAAGGACACGATCGAGATTTCCTGCAACTGCGGCCACCCCGGCTGCGAGCTCTAAGGTGTAACAGTCGGTGGCGCCGGCGATCTTGTCGCCGGCGCGTTTACTCTCTCAGCGGCTTGCGTCCAGACTGGCAATCAGATGCGTATGCTTGTATTTCCGTGCGAGGTCAAGCGCCGTAAGTCCATCCTTCGTGACCGCGTTCGGCTGCGCCCCGGACTTCAACAGCAGTTCGATCATCTCCGAATCGCCGAAATCGATCGATGCCGCATAGAGTAGCGGCGTCATTCCCGAACGTCCCACACGATTGACATTGGCGCCTCGCTCGATCAGCAACCGCGTCAATTCCAGTTGATTCGAAATCACAGCCCGATCAAGCGCTGACGCGTCCGAGGCGTCCGTCTCGTCCATCGGCGCGCCCAGATCGAGAAGAGTCCTTGCCGCATCCAGTTCACCAGTCCGCACCGCTGCGAGCAGCGCACGGCTGAGACTCGCGCCCGCATCGTGCAGGGGTTTCAGCACCTCCGCATTGCCGACTCCCGCCGCGAGCACCAGCGGAGAGGGCGTACCACTCACATCGGCGCCACGCGACAGCAAGAGCTTCATGCCCGACGCTCCGTCTCTGTATACGGCCGCTACCATCAGAGCAGAATACTTCGACTTTGCCTGTGCATTCACATCCGCGCCGCGATCCAAAAGGAGCTTCATCTTCTCGGGATCGGGCGCAGCCATCATCAACGCGGTCGTGCCACCCGCCTTTGTCGCCGAGTTCGGGTCGAACCCTCCGTCGAGCAGCCGTTTCAAATCCGTGACCGATCCAAAAAGAATCGTCTCGGCCCACGGATCTACCTCCGGCAAATCCTGCGTCCATGACGGCGTCGCCACTCCACGGCCAGGTCCAAGCGCTTCCGACAGCGCCATCACTGCCAGACTCGCCGCCGTCGCCGAAAGATACTGATCGTGACCGTAAGGATAACCGCTCTCAAAATAAGCGGGACTCACCTGCGCTGGAGGATGCAGGCGCGACGCCACATGCCACGACCCGTCTGGCGCCTGCGTCCTCACCAGATAATCGATCCCGCGCCTCCATGCCCGGTTCGACAGGGAAACGCCGCCCGCATCGTGCAGCGCAACCAGAACCTCGGCCGTCGAATAAGCGTCGCTTTCCCGCCCGTCGAGTGAATTCCAGCCGCCATCGGACCGCTGCAGCGCCAACAGCGCGCGCGCCATCGCCGATCGAGCAGCCATGGGCGATCCAGCCCAGGAGAGGCCAACCAACTGCCACGTACGTTCCTCGGTATCGCGTGGCATGTGACTGACCAGCCACCTCCTCGCGCGTGCCACACGAGCCGCGACTTCACCTTCCTGATTCGGATGGCTGTAAAGCTGAATTGCGCGCAGCCCGAGGGACGTCTGCGTGAATCGGCTGTAAGACTGGGGTGGACGCTGGTGTATATCGTCCCAGTTCCCCTTCGGATCCTGCCTGCCCGCGATCGCCCGCGCGTAGACCTGCAACGCGAGATTCGACCGCAGCCCGGTAGCATTCGCCGCCACCAGCGCGTAAGACAAGTCCATAGTGGTTTCGACCACATCCCGGAACTGCACCGCGACGTCCAGATCGGTATAACCAAAAGCCTTCACCGCGTCGGCGTGCGCGATGGTTTCGTCCACGGGAACGCCATGTTCGCGCGCCGCCTGAAACGCCAGCGCTGGCAGAAACTGATGGTGGCAGGAGTGGCAACCGATCTTCGAATACCATGTCTTCTGGCTGGCCTGCAGCAGCGTGACAGCGCGCGTCGCCGCGTCGCGAATCTGAGCGGAAGAGGCGTCTCCGCCCCGTAAAACGGAGGCGCAACACAAAAGGAAGATGCCGGTCCGCATCGCCGAAACTATACCAGAAGCTTTATGCTCGCTCCGCCACGATCGCATAATCATTCAAGGTGCGGCCGCTGCCTGGGCCACGCCCGTAATGCGAAGAGCTCGCAGGAATCGGCCGTATCTGCGTGGGATTGCGGACCTCCTTCCGGACCTGCTCTGTTGGCCGGTCACGCGTTTTACTACCCGCGCCGGTCATCTTGACTTGCGTTCGAGCCTTAACGAGGTTTGCTATTCTGAACGAGGTTTACTACATTCTCCGCTCGCGGCAACCCACCAACAATCCAGCCAATGCGTATAAGTTTCGTTCTTCCGACAATCATTTCAGCCGTTCTCCTCTGGTCGTGTAGTTCGAAGCAGCCGGAGAAAGAGCAGGCAACTTCCGCGACAGCAACCGGGGAGATCAACGCAGCTCTTCCGAGCTATTCGGAGGACATACAAAGCTCTGTCAAGTCGCTGGATCTTCGGACAGGGGAGACAACTCAGGTTCCGGTCACGCTCAAAAATACCGGGCCTGCGCTATGGGCGTCAGCCGGCAAAGCGCCAATCACTCTCAGCTCCCGTTGGTTTGATAATCAAAAGATGCTGGCGATCGAGGGCGAACGAACTCTGCTTCCTGCTCCTCTCCCGCCGGGTCAGTCGGTCAACCTGCAGGCGAGAGCGGTAGCTCCTCCTTCCGCCGGTCATTTTTTCCTGAAGATTTCCCTCGTGCAGGAAGGTGTGACATGGTTCTTCGAAGCCGGCGCCCAGCCGCTAGTATTGCCGGTCACCGTTCACTAATGCATTTCGTATACGGCTCATTGGCAACACGCTGATTCTTGAGCCGCGACAATTTCTGAGCCGCGACCGGAAGGAAGCGACCTATGTGTCCGCCGTCTATCGGTCCGGACGAGCACGGATAAACATTTGCTTGCCCATCAGCTTCCAGGGCGACAACAAATACAAGCGGATCAGAAATGGTGAAACGGGCAGCCGTGAGTGCAAAGTGAGCGGCAGGAATCGCGGGCGGCAATCGATAACACGATAGCCGTGCGCCTCGAGAAAGTCGCAGAGGCTCCTGTGGCTGTAGACCGTTCGGTGGGTATAATCGTCGAAGTACTCTCGATAACAGTAATAATAGTTAGGCTGTAGAATATTGAGCGTTCCGTCTTTAACCAACACTCTCTTGAGCTGGCTCAGGACTGAAGCGAAATCTTCTTGCGATATGTGTTCGAAGAGATTGCTAGCAAAGGCGAAATCGACGGATGAGGACGAAATAAAAGAAAGGTCGGCGACGTCGCCCACCCGGCCGTCGATTCCGGGCCGGAGATAACGCGTGAAGCCGTCCCATGCATCGACAGCAATCTTTCTCCTCGCGTCGACTTCGTTAATGAAGTCGCCGTAGCCTGCGCCAAGTTCCAGGACACAATCGGTTGGGGCGATCAGTCGTGAAAAATGATAGCGACACAGCACGCGCCACAGCACTTCC